>Ga0078972_1007507_pt1 | contig 24167 bp, 22 predicted proteins | sample YelNatPaOPGAMG01_FD_67568 | JGI IMG/M metagenome (GOLD analysis project Ga0078972, IMG submission 67568) | Hot spring thermophilic microbial communities from Obsidian Pool, Yellowstone National Park, USA - OP-RAMG-01 (SPADES assembly) (version 2) | ecosystem: Environmental > Aquatic > Thermal...
GTAGGAGCTGGCGCAGGGGCTGGTTGTACAGTGTTGTTCACTTGCGTACCATTATTATTACATGGGTTGTCGCATTGTTTGATTACCCTTATTATTATCACCTGAGGCTGTGGTTGCACTGTTACTACTGGCATTGGTACTGGAGTGGGTGGACCAACTACAAACACTGGTGGCGGTGGAAATGGTATAGGTGCTGGCATCATTATAGGCATGGGCATGATGGGCATAGGCATGGGGGGGGGACCAACCAGGATTATACCCCCAGCTACTGCTGATTTAGCTACTCCAATAACAACCATAACGGCTGTTATTAACACAATTTTTTTAAGTGTTTTTTTCCTTTTCATAATTTTACCTCCTTTTATGCTTCATTTTATTGCCTTTCAAACATTTTGTATATTTCTTTTTTATCCTGGAAATATCTAATACTTTATAATTGGCGGGGACCATGAGTCCTTCAAAGAGAGCTGTCTACACAAGTCCGTTCCTGGTTGTGAACTCTCGATAACTAATGTCTTCGAACGCAATAACGGTTCGATATAACTGCCATACTGGAGAATAAACTGCGGATTTGCCTGGAAGACGACCACCCTTTCTGCTTTTTGACTCAGCTCAGCAAGGAGATTGCCAATGGACTTTAAACGGTCATCAGGAATTTTTTCTGGGCAAGACCCAGAGGGGTCATCGGCGAGATCGGTGATGATGTATACGAGATAAGATGTACCCTCCGGATTGGCGGCTATCTGTAGCGTTAGGTCGGCTTTAACGGCATTTAGCGCTGCAACGATATCTGTTTTTTCACGAAAGTCTTCTTTCATTCGGCTGATTTGTTTGAGGATGTCCGATGACACTTCTTGAAGAGTCGTTGGGCTTATAGCCGTATAAAGAAGCTTCGGATAACTGCCAAAAATCATAAAATCAATTTTGACATTATCCTGCTGTGACATGCGCTGGAAAAAATTATCGATACATCTCATTTCTTGAGATTGGTTCATCGATAAAGTAACATCTGTCGCTACGATTATAACCGTCTTATCGCTCTGGCCGCCGAAACTCTGACTGCAGGCACTTATAAATAATGAGATCGCAAGAAAAAAACCTGCTATCACAGCGATAACTAGCGTTCGGACTGTACCTTGTTGACTTCTTCCATTGTCGCCCGGACCTTGCTTCCCCCCTGCGTCGAACGCGTCGCTTTTTACGATAGAAAGTGTGGAAGGCGATTTTGGCTCCTTCGTCTCACTACCGGTAGTATTTTTGGGATTAGGATCATTGTTATTTGGCAAAATGAGAATTGGGGGTTCACGGAGCTTCTTGCTTTCCGCATCATACTCCTGTGCACTTATCTCTCCACTTAAGAATTTATCAATCACCAGAAGCATCCGGTGGTAATTTTCCGCTGGTACTGCATTTAGGTCTGCCATAAATATGTCCTGATACCGATTCAATTTTTCTATGCTTTCCAAGTACGCTTTTTTCTGATCCTTGCGAGCTGATAAAATGTTACGCCCACGTATGCGAAATGTCGCTATCTTATAAGCTGACATGGCACGTATCATCAGGAGTAACAGCGGGATCATCACTGCAAAGAGTATGCTGATTGTCGGGTTTTTAATTAAGCGAAAACCTTGAATCGCTGTCCCTTCTAGTGTCGCAACAGCTAAGCAAAGAGGAACACTAGTGATCGCAAATGCCTTAGCTAATATTGGATTTTTTGCTATTCCGTACTTATCAGCATCCATCGCCAGGTAGATGGCTTCTTCAAGCCACGAAACTAAAAAAATCGCGATAACGGCACCGATCATAAAATTTACAGGAATGCCCAGAATCATGACAGAGTGCCCCTGTGACGTGATTAGACCAACTGCTTCCGTAACAACCAGGCCAATCAAATAAGAATCCACTAAAGAAACGAGCATAAGCAGAATGATGCTGATCAATATGTACCCTATGATGGTTGTAATTTGGTTATCTGGGTTAGATCGATGTTTGGCTGAAAGCTTTCTTCTCAATGCGTCTATGTTTTCTTTGGTTTCAGATTGTTGTGTTATTCCATTCATAAAACTTTCCTCCTTTCTTTTATGCTATTTTCATTATACCATCACCATTTCTTTTGCCTATCCTAATATTATCTACGAAATATCTGCCGCCTTTGCCACCTCTTTAAACTGATCTTTTATTATCACCGGGAAGATCAATCATCGACCCGCCGATTATTTCCAGGGCCTGTCTGACGTGATAGGGAAATTTTTTCGCAGCCTCAGTAACCCCAATGTAAATTTGATATGCACTCCTCCCTGTTGGGGTAAGAGAATCATCTATCCGGATTTTTTCCAGATACGCGGATCGGTCTTTTTTATTGATATTTAGTATGCTGTCAGCTAAATCATTCCCGGTAATCCTAGACACCTTACGCCATACTGACATTAATTCATTTACGTTTAACTCATGGTCCACGAGTCTTTTATATACCTCCGCAAACTGCTTATAGTTGATCGACAAATTCTGGATGCCAGACATGAAATTATCGATGGCTCTCTCTTGGCTGATTTCAGGATCATATGTCATATTGACCCCACCCCATTTTACGTTCGCAATTGCTCCATTGGTACATATTTGACGTAATACCCAGAAAACAGCTTGGGCGTTTCCAAATCCAGTTTCTGAATTACATATGTTTACGCCTATCCGGCTCGGATCACCAGGGATTGGTTCCATGGATAATGTATCATTCTGATAAAGCAGTTTCACATCCATTGTTCGATCGGATAGCTTCACTTCATGGAGGTTGAGATTGAGTTTTTGGACTACATCACTCATCGCGTCTAGGAGAGCTTCATTCCTGGTGTACACAAAGGGATGTCTGACTATATTGATTACGGTCTCTCGTGCTACAAGGACCACTATTCTTATGTTTCGAACGTGTTTTAATGCATTAATATTATACAACAGTAGATCGACCGAGATCCTTCTGCCGAATGCTACCGGAATCCCCAGTATATTGCAGAGACTTTCAAAGCTCCAATCCGTCATCGGAAAGGAATAATCGGAAAAGGACAGCCAGCCATCTTGATCCACTTCGATCTCAGCAAGGTTTACACCGATCTGTTCTACCTTATAGTCAGATCTAAGAAACTCTTTGGCTTTTTCAAAGCTGTTGACCGTTATTTCCTTTTCTCTTGGTAATTGTTCCTTCCACATAACATTACCTCCTTTATTTTTTTCTTACCTATAAGATCGCATATCCACACAAGAACTAATATCCTAAATTTATATTTTTATTATCCCTGCTGAATTTACTATTATCATTAAGCCCTGATTCATTTATTAGATAACCGCTACACCAACAAGCCTGAGGATAATGCATTTATAGAAAGTTTTTATGGTCGGTTCAGAAAAGAATGTCTAAATGAAAACCAGTTTATGATGCTTATGGAAACGAGGGAAATAATTACGAATTGGCGGATAGATTACGGCAAAAATAGCCAGCAAAGCCTATTTGAGTACTTACGGCTTATAAATTGAGGAAACGATATGAAAAAAGTAAAGAAATTTTGGAAACTCTATTTCGGACTGCTCTGTAATTATACAGGAGAGAAGTACTCCCAGCAGGATTACTATGTTTTATTAGATTTGAGTAGTTGTAACTCTCTTTTTATTGAGTCAATTTCACCCAATACATCTTTTTTAAACTTATCAAACTGAGACTGTGTAACATAAAGATTGGGTATGTTAGTTTGAGAAGACACATTCTTCTTCACAGAACCAATAACTAATTTTAATTGTCCACGGGCACAGCCTTCTTGAGTCAAAATACCCCACATATTCCAGTTTGTTTTTTCTAAAACTTTATTATTAATAGAATTGATAACTTTATTTAAACTTGCCTGCACCCCTGCCCCGGGTGTGCTTCCTCCAGGATTTGTGACACACTCATTGGGCTTACGTGTAACTAACTCAATCACCTTTTGCATAGAAGGTGGAATATCCACACTGTAAGTCTTGCTATTTCTAGTTAGGTGAATTGCTCTCGCAGTTTCATCATATTCGATTTCCCAGTTCTGGTTACCATAATCCTTAATAATTGCTTGAGAAAGATTTTTCAGCTTACTTTGAATATCTGGGAGTTTTCTTTTTACAACATAATGAACAACATTTTCTTTAAAGCCAAAACGGATTTTCTCGCCTCTATCATCTATTCTTGTAAGCACTATAACCTTAGCCCAAGGTGCTTGTTCAAATAGTTTATTCGCAATTTCGGGACCATCATATTTTCCTTTAAAGTCAATATCAAGCAAAATCAGCTTTATATCTTTATTTTTTGATGATGCTCTTTTTATACCGTCTTTGCCGTTCATTCTAAATATTATCTTATACTTATTCTTATAAATCGCATTCAGCACGTCTTTTAATGATTTTCCATTTGCATTTGGCAATAACTCTTTTGGGTTATCGTCTATGCATAAAATTGTTGCCATTTATGTGCCTCCTTTTTTGAGCCTATTTTCTAAACATTCTTTCATCGAAAGTGCAATATGTTGCCAATTCTTATTTTGCTCAATATTCTTAATTCCACTGTTAATTTCGCTCGCTATTTCTTTCATTCCCTTTGATTTATAGAAATTTACTACTTTTTTGAAATTACTAATTGTCACTTTTTTATCGTTCCCAATTATCTTTAAATCATGCGTGATTAGTTTATGCTCATATCTATTTAAATAATTATTGACCATCATTTTCCTTGTGGCATGGTCATAAAGGGGGTTCAGTTTTTTTATTACTTTTATCAAACTATTCAAATCAAATGGGATTTGAATATAAGCATGTTCTTTATTATATGCTTTAATCGCAGGATTACGCTTTACAAAAGTATCTTCATCTTCAAACCCAAATATTATAAGAGGGTTCAACGCCTTCTTATTGGTTCTGAATTCCCACCAAGAGTCAGGTTCGTTTAGAGTATACAAGACTGTATCACTTTTATCATTAGACTTATCAGAATATTTAGCAATCTGCATATCAGCGATTACTTCCAGTGCCCTCTTATAAGATTTATAGAGTTCTTCGTTATCGAAAAAAATAATAACTTTCTTAACGCTTTTATTTTTACTTCCTGCTACGACTTTTACCCTTTTCATAAATTTATTTATTTTTTATAGGTTATTCTTCAATGTCTTTACGTAAACTACTCACTTCTTCCTCAAGTATTTGAAGCCTATCTTCAAAGCTATTATTGTCAGCCGTTATATTCTGTTTCATCAAATAAGTCTTTTATACTCCTTTTTATATAATCTCGAAAACTTATATATATTTCTCCTAATTTATCATCGCCATTACTTAAAACTTTTATTTCTCCAATTTTTTTATTTATACATTTTTTCATTGATGCAAACCCCTTAGGTAATATGTATTTAATCATTTCAAATTTTTCAATAGATTTATCCACGCTTTTTAAATCGCTCAAATATTTTTTTAAGTCATGGTCTATAAGAGGTTTTATGAGTTTTTTCCATCCAAAATAATTCTCATATATTTCTTCTTTTTCTTTCTCTGATAATGGCTCAGAGGAGCTAATTGAACGAATTAAGTCATTTAGCTGAAAAGGGATACTTATGTATTTATGGGCCATTGTACAATTCAGAAAGGCACTCGCAAATAAATTTCTCTCAAATACAATATTAGTTTGCTCAGTCAGCCATATAATAGGGTTACAATATTTCTTTCTTATCTCGCATAGTTTTCGCTGATTTTTTTCATTATGTGGAATATCATTAATGATTATAACTTCCCCTTCTTCTATTTTATTAGAACCATTTTGCTCTACAACATTAATACTTGCAACAGCATCTAATGCCATTTTAATGGAACAAAACAACTCTTTATTTCTATTTTCCGAGACAAAAAGAATTTTTTTACTCTTACTTTTTATGTTCATTGATAATCTCGGTTATGCTGAGCTTTTCTTGTTTGCCAGTCATCATATTCTTGATAGTTAATTTTGAAGACTTCAACTCATCGGGTCCAATGATTATTGTATACGGGATTTTCTTTGCATTGGCTATCTTAAGCTGTTTTTTTAGACTTAAATCTCCTTCAAAAATAATTTCACATGGGATTCTTTCTCTCCTAAGTTGAGTTACAATTTCAAGCCCATACGGTAGATATGATTTATTAAGCACTACTATAAATATCTTGGTGGTTATAAATTCCTCATTAAATATCTTCAGTTCTTTTAATGCATCAAACAGCCGATCTACTCCCACAGAAATACCTACTGCAGGTATTTCCTTTCCAAGGAATCGAGAGATTAATGTATCATACCTCCCACCACTCATTACAGAACCATAACTCGGAATATCTTCCAAAAAGGTTTCATAGACTGTACCTGTATAATAATCCAGTCCCCTTGCAATGCTAAAATCAATAACTATGCAAGATTCTGGAACCCCCATAGAAACGGCATGCATTATGACATCTTTCAATTCTGAAATGGCTTCTGCTCCAATTGATGAAGCTTCAAGTATATCTTTTATTGCGGTTAGACGGTCATGGTTATCTCCTGTTATTTGCAAAAAGTCAAAGATTGTTTTTATCTGTTCATGCGTGCATCCAGCCTCTGTTGTTAATAGTTTTTGGACTATTTCTGAGCCCTGGGAAGGTAGTTTATCTATAGTTCTGAAGATCGTTAATTTTTGTTGGTTATCTTTTACTTGTAACACATTACCAAGGGCATTTAATATTTTTCTGTTATTTATTCTAATTTTGAAATTAGGCACACCAATGGCATTCATAATATTATAATCCAGCGATATACATTCTGCATCCGCAACCATTGATGAAGTACCTATGATGTCAGCATCACACTGGAAAAATTCGCGAAATCTTCCACGTCCCGGCTTCTCTGCCCTCCAGACAGGAGCTACCTGATACCGCTTAAATGGCTTTGGAATCTCAGGATATTGTGCAATAACCCTTGCCAGGGGAACAGTTAAATCATACCTTAAACAGACATCACGGCCTCCATTATCCTTAAATCTATAAAGAAGCTTTTCTGCCTCTGGACCATATTTGCCGAGCAGTATATCAGAATACTCTATTGCCGGGGTCTGAAGAGGGATAAAACCAAAGAGTTCAAAGATTGATGTAACCTTTTTTATCATACTTTGGCGAAGAACCATCTCCTCAGGTAAATAATCACGAAACCCCTTAAGTATTCTCGGGATAATAATATCTGTTTTTTTCACAGTGGCATCTGTAAGTTCTATGATGTTATAGTTTGGAAGTATTTTTAAAAGTTCTTCTGGTGCAAGCCGGATACCAATCAATGGATTCCCTGACGAGATAGATATTTCTTCTTCATCCATTATCCGACGATCAAGAATGCAAGGGATATCCTTTTCTAATGAAATTATTGGAGTAATGGCACCAACCTGACAGCCAATAGTATCTTGAATACGAACCGCTGGCATTAATTCATAAGAGCCACCGCAAATCTTATTAAGTATTGCAAGGTCTAATTGTACATTTCCCGGGAGGAGGACAAGGTAGGGGATATTTTCCTTTTGAACAACCATTGTCTTTACGACCTGAGATAATGTTATCCCTTCTTCATTGGCAACATCTTTAGATGTCAGCAATGGCCTAGAATATTTTATCTCTCTAATATTAACATGCTTATCTTTTAAAAGAGACATTAAATCCTGCATAATTATCTCCTTGGCTTAACAACAATAGCATTTATATAGTGCCCCCGATTTTTGATTATGTCACTTATATTTTTATCCATGTTATAAAATAGCTTGCTAAATCCGGAATTACACTGATCCTTTTCTAATTCCTTCGACTTATAAGAAACTATTCCCTTACTTAGTTTCTTAGTTGATTTAACCAACCCTTGATAGTTCTCTCTTTTGACACACCCATATAGTAATGGAAACGTTTCTATGCTATCTTTGCCACTTTCAGGTATAAAGAAGCCCGCTCTACTAAGTTCAGTTTCAAACTCTGAAACTGTAAAAGTGTTGCAAGGAAAGCTATACCCACCCGGGAGATACATAATTTTTTTCTTACGATCTATTTCAGCACAGAAAAAAGACTCGTTGGCTCCATAACTCGTATATCTAAATTTATTAAAGTCATAAACAAGAGAATCAGAATTATAAACAGTAAAAACAGCAACTCCTCCCTTCTTAAGTACTCTATAAGCTTGTGGAATAGACTTTCTATAATCTGAAAAACATGGAACTCCAAAAGCAACCAAAACTAGATCAAAGGTTTCTTCTGGAAAGCGTATATCTTCTGCAATACGCCTTTTAAAGATTATCGCGTTCTCAAAGTTGATTCCTAATGATTTTAACCTTTCTTTGGCTTTTATGTGATATTGTGGGGCAAAATCTGTTGCAACAATATATTCTATATGATGGGAAATATCTGAGTGAGTCAAAAGTAGTTCTTCAAAGCGACCTGTACCTGAACCTATATCTAAAACCTTCAATTTTTCAGCATACTCATTTATAATAATTTTAGCTGCTTCAACAACCCTATCATTCTCCCACAATATTGTTGCCAATGTAGCTGGAGAATGTAGTTCGTCCTTATCGTAATTTAGGGCAAATTTATTTTCCGCTTCCAGTGTATGTGTATTAAATCTTGGATTATTAATGACCTTATTTACCTGATCAGCCAATTCCCTTTTAAAAGAATCCATGTCATCAGTTTTTTCGCTATATAGTTTTTCTTTTGAAATATAAGGAAGTTTATATGAACCTGCCTTATAAACATGTTCATGCTTTTTTGACTGAGTTAATATAATAACAGGAAGACCGCTTCCGTATAACTCATCTATAAGTTTAGAATTTAGAGGGGGGTCAAAGTCAGGTAATGGATTAAAACATTCATACGCTGAGGGTAGTTCTCCAAAATAAACATCTAAAAGGATCACATTAAAAGATATATCTCCATTTTCCATCCCGAGAACAGTATTAATACCTTCCTTTAAGTTATATTCGATAGGCTCTTTTTTATCCCACTTTAACCCATCAAATGAAACTCTTTGCCCACCAATATATTTTATCTGGGCAAATCTGCGCTTAAAGTTATTCCACTCATCATCAAAAACAAAAATATTCAATTCATTCATAATTCCCTCTCAGACATTCGGCAAGGTCACAATACCATTTATGAAAATATTCAACTTTTTTCCAGAAGTCTTTTCTTCCAAGATACTTTTTAATTACATTTTTAGCATCCGCTTCTGACTTTGAGTTCTTAACGTTTTCCTTCATCTCATCAAGCATTTTCAAAAATTTTTCAAGTTTTTTTAAAAGAGACTCAATTTTTTTATTTTTTTGGATTTTCTCTGTTAATTTTTCTTCATATTTACCCTTGCTTCTAAGCATTCCTTCAGGTTCTTCTGAATTGATTAGGTAATTTAAAACATCCTTTTCATCTCTTTTTTTTTCTTCAACTTCCCTATGGATTATTGATAATGCCTGCATGTCTATGTCGAGGGGGAGGAAGAGATTGAGAAGATGGTTTATGGTGGATTCCTTAGAAGAAGTAGAAAAAATATCCCACAGTTTTTTGAATAGATTGTCAAAATTTCGGCTCTTCTCAAAAGTGAGTGGGTAAATTCTGACCAATTCCTGCTTATTCTCACATATAATTTTTTCATTTACTGCTTCGGAAGATGCATCTGAAAGCCCTTTATCTCCCTTAATAAGTTCCTGAAAGTTTGTTACCCATTCATTAACCTCTCTGGAGGCGGTTGAGTAGTTAACGATAACCTTTACACGGTTTAATAATTTTTCTCCAATAGCTGAAGCCCTATCCTCATATCCATTTTCTTTATCGTGTATAGCAAGTATAATTTCAGAACATTGTATTTTTGATAAAATACAGTTAATACTTTTCGAATCTTCATTTACCTTATCAACTCGCTTTAAAATAATTATGGTATTGGAACTCAGCTTCCCATGTAAAGTATTTCCAATCCCTTGTTTGCTGATAATTATATACTTTGGGTCATTGCCAATTTTGCATTGAGCAATAATTTCTCCTCGATCATTTTTGCTCTTTGTAAGCAGAATAACACACTTATAATCAGTCATTTTTTGCCTCCCCTGTCACAGAGAAAAAAGGGACTGAACTAGATGGAATTTGCTTCTATTGGTTATTAAATATTCTGTTATTGTGGATGCAGCGATAAATCTCGCATTTCGAGGTTTATTAGGTGGCATACCCCTGCCTGACACTACGAATACATGACCATCTGTGCTACTAACGGTTTCATCTACCCACTTTTCCATCTTTTCTTGATCATTTTCGAATGCTTTATCGAGTATACCCTGATGGATGATAACAAGATGAGGTTTTATTTGGCCGAGGCCAAGTTCATTAAGTTTTCCCTTTGTTGGGCGGGAATAGTCAAACTCAGGAACCATCACATTCATTCTCTCATATGTTTCCCTTTCAGGATAATATTCGTTCTTTTCTCTCGAAACAACATTATTGTTAATACGCTCGTCAAGAACATATATCTTTGTTAATGCAGCCTCTATTAGCGCTAAAATAAATTTTTTCGCCTGAAATTGATTTTCAGGTGGATTTTGCAAGATTGGTTGCAATAGATGTTCATTTAATGCCTCATAATAGTTATGGCTGTTCTCCAAAGTGAGTGGGTAAATTCTGACCAATTTCTGCTTATTCTTACATATAATTTCTTCATTTACTGCTTCGGAAGATGCATCTGAAAGCCCTTTATTTCCCTTAATAAGTTCCTGAAAATTTGGTATATTTATTAGTTCATTGAAAGCATCTTTAAGTTGTTCTGGAGTGATGGTTAAACTACTATTAATATTAACACCGTGTTTTTTTAGGACTTCATCAATAAGAACATACTGTTTTTTATATTCTTTTTTAAAGTTTTCTATGTTTAAATCATCCACTTGAAAAGGAGAAGGCCCATAGTCAAAATATTTTTGTCCATATTCTTCTTCATACTCTTTATCTTTAAACAAGACACCATGCACGTCATAGAGCAGGATGATTAATTTTTGATCATTAGTTTGCCCATTGAAATGTTCATCTTTAAATTTTGCATTATAAATTGGACATAGCTCAAAAAGACCATTAGAAAATTCATTAAAACATTTTGATATTTTACCCCAGCTTTTTTGGTTTTCATCAGTAATATTTTCTCCCTTTGTGCCAGAAAGATTTATGATTAATCTAACCTTTTTCTTATTGTCCTTAATGAAAGTCTCCTTAATCCAATCTGAATATGCTTTTAGCGGGTATTCTTCATTAATTTTGTTAATGTTTAAACTTGACTCCGTTATAACCCGTATTGGTTGGTTTATATTCTTTTGAACTTGTTTTGTTGAGATGACAATGTAAGGATTCGCACCTTTAAATTCATCGGGAAGTTTACGTGATACAACGATTCCCTTATCCTTTAATTCTTTCTTATTTTTTATAGAAGTACTACCAATAACAAACGCCTCTATGTTTTTAAGCATGTAAAATTCATAACCAAAGAAATCACTATGATCATTCCTGATCGGTGTAAGCAGTGCTGGTTTGAGTTTTTGAATCTCTGATTTTATCCCCGTTTTTTCGATTGGAATCTTTCTTAAAAAGGCAGCGCAAAATCTCATCTCTTTTATTCCCCATCCATCTGGTCTGATACTGCCCCTTTCATCAATGATATCTTCAGTACAAAAATTTTTAATTTTTTTAAAGTCATTATTATTGCACTTTTCTGGAGTAAATACGGTAATTTTGAATAGATCTTTATGATCTTCGATTTTTATTTTTAAGACCAACTTATTATTATTATTCCCAGCATTTCTTAACCCATGTTTTGCTTTATTACGAATAATATTTTCTAAGATACTATAAAAGGCATGTCGTCCACTAGAGCCTAGAGGTATTGCTATTTGTACATCATTTTTATATTTTTTATCTTTAATAATATTTATCTTTATGTTTTGTATACCCTCAGATTTTGCAATATTAGATAGAAGTTCTTTTTGGTTTTTAAAATTATTTATAAGCCTTTTATAGAACCATGTCGGTTCAGTAGGGAACGTTGATAATGTTGTGATTGCGTTTATAAAATCCATTCTTTCTCTTAAATACAAATTCAAGGTTTCGCCCACATATTTTGCATAAAAGAGAACATGGCTTCCGAGATTATGGCTCATGTTTCTACTCATTATGGCGGAAACTGCATGTTTATTTGCTTGTGTCTTTACTTCATTAAGTAAATCTTTATTGGAATTATATAGAAAGGAACTAAAAATATCTTTTAGAAAATATGAAACTATTTTGCCTAATTTATTTACTTTTTTTTCAACTTTTTTTTCAAGTGTATCGTCATTAATCTTTATTTTTTTTTCATAACCTAATAATATAAATATGGCTCCCAGACCAATAAAATACTTTTTCTTTACTGTGGCTCCAATAATTGGTATATGCAACATATAGGACTGCTCATAATCTTTAAATGCTTCCTCATGAAAAGACTTATGAAAGTTTGTTGCATTCTTTTTTAAATCTTCTTCTTTCTCTTTTCTTCTTTTTGTATTTTTAGTTTTAAGTTCGTAGCTTATTTGGTATATTTGTTTATCATTCGTTCCCCATTTATTATTTGCTTCTTTTGGAGAATTTGTGTTTACTTTATTTTCAGAATTATTTTCGCTCTTCATATATTTTGTAAACAACATCCTCATTTCTTTTGCCTTTATCAGGAAACTGGGTGTATAATAAATAGTTTTATAATTTTTATGGATTTCAGGGTAAATATTATTATAAGCCCGATCAATTTCTGTTAGTAGTTCTTTTCGTTTTTTTTCTTTGTCTTTGTTATTACAAAACTTTACAGCAACAAAGTCTTTAATGTTTGGTTGGGATAAACCTATTTTCCTAGGGAAAAGACTTGTTTCTATATAAATTATAGCCGGCTTATATCTTTCTTTAAACATTTCTTCAATCATTCTTATAATAATTTTAAATCCAATATCGTATTTGTTATTATTAACCCCATTCTGTTGGTTATATATATTTTCCAAATTGACTTTTTTCAGCATGTCGTAGAATTCATTTTTTAGATTCTCAGTTTGTTTTTCAAGGTCGTATATAAAGATATCTTTTTCTTTATATATTGTAGTCATTATATCTGTTTTACTCCAATGCTTTTATGCAGTGCGATTCTGCCCTGCCATGTTTTTCCTTCAAGCAAATTTTTAGAAACTTTTATTTTGCTTATACGACCCTTACCATCTTTTATAATAATTCCTGATGTAAAGTAGACATTGGAGAATCTAACACAGGTCTCATAAATAAACGGTGCAAATTCATGATCATAGACGCCCTTGAGGAAAGCAAGAGTAGTTATAGATGGTAATATCTCATAATATAAAATTGATGGATGCCCACTTACGAACATAGGTATAAATCGTAGGAATTCAGGCTGTTCATTGCCTAAGCACATATGATGGAAGAAAATACTGCCATTATTTGAGAGATGATAATCTGCAATATTTAACCAACTTTGAAATTCTTTCCAACCCAACGAGCCACCTCTTGCGTGATGAGGTATGCTGCTTTCTATCTCTGGAGGATATAAATGGTACGGGGGATTCATAAAGATTACCTTAACACTTTTATGAGGGGCAGTTTTTAGACCATATGGTTGAAGCTCTAAATCAAAATTGACATCATTTTCTTTCATATTTTTTTTACAGAAATCAACTGCCCGTTTAACCTTATCAATTGCAAGGATTTTAGGTGATAATTTATGTTGTTTAAGTTTCTTGGCTAACAGAATTGACCAAAAACCACTTCCCGTACCTACATCAAGAAAATCAATCCCACTATTTTCTCCCCTTATAAGCTCATTTATCAAAGTATCTCCCAAAAGCTTCCAAGTTATAACCTGTTCCTCATAAAAAATTGGCATTACATTATCAAGTCCTTTTCTTGAAAGGCTATCATAGCAGATCTTAATATCCAAATCGCTAAAACACTCTATTTCCCTTCCCCATTTTATTTTACTCATTTATTTTCTGCTCACTCTGATCTAATTTTAATATCCCATTATTATTATAACGACCAATTTTTAAATCTAATTTTAAATCACGCCCTTTGTCAAAGGATAAATGTCCGATAACGCCTTCCATATTTGTTTTTTCTAAAGCCTTAATCCATTGTTCATGTGTAGCAGGAAAAGATAACCTTTGGGCAGCATTGGCTATTATCATTACCATTTCATAACTATAAGCATCTGTATATAATGGTTCTCTGTTATATTTCTTTTTGAACCTCTCTGCCCATTCCTCATACTTAGAAGGCCTCTCAATGATAAATGCCGGAGCAATAACTCTGAGTCCCTCTAAATATTTTTTATTTAATACTTTAGCAGCATCTAATAAATCGTATGTACCAATTACGTTTCCATTTTTAACTAAGTTATAGTCACGCAATGCCATTACAAGTCCTACAAGATTTTCTTGGAAGCCATTCAAAATATATAAATCAGGCTTATCATAGTGAAGTTTTGTAATAATGCTTCTATAATCCGTCGTATCCCAATTATATATTTCCATATAGGTTTTTATTCCTTTTGCCTTGAGTTCAGGTATTAAAATCTTTTCAAACTCTTCTTTCGAATGAGGCATATTAACGCACGCTATTGCGACTCGTTTAGCATTCTTATATGCAATGTACTGCATATATTTTTTAGGTTCATATTTATAATTAACCCATGTACGGAAAACAGTTTGATGCTTTTCAACAATAAAAGCATCAAAAATCCAAACGAAGTAAGGAAGCTTTTTTTTGAGGACCAGATCAAAAATTGCCATAGTTTGTGGTTTAACACCAGAAACATAAATGTCTGGTTTACCAAGCATTTGCTGTTGAAAAACCGAAACTGCTGTTTTGGGTTGTCCTAAATTATCTTGAAAGTCTAAATTTAATTTTATGTTGGAGTCTTGAGCAGATAGGTCATCTAAAGCTAATAATGCTCCATCACGTATTGACTGTCCATATATCCCAAAAGGCCCGGTAAGAGGAATGTTTAAGGCAACATTCACTACTTTATTAACTTTGGGTATTTCCTTGATAGATTCACTGGACAAACATAAACTTGCCGTGAGCAAAGTAACTACAACAGCTATACAGGATATAAGAATCCTTCTGAATTGTTTCATTTTCTAATCCTCCTTATTATATTGCTCAATAATCTTGAGCAGAGTTATATAAAATTCCTTTATATAGTCCAGCTCATTCATAAGTATTTCGTAAAGTGTTTTTGTGTCGATGTGATTATAAAGATGCACGATTCTGTTTCTGAACTGGCTCATTTTTATATAGGTTTCCGCCCTGTCTTTGGAAATATACCCTGCTTCGCCGAGTATCTCTATTATCTCGGCATTTGTATTGGGTGTCCGCAAACCAAGAGAGGCAATGATGTAGCTCCCGATATCGAGCAGTGCCTGTATCGAGGTCTGAAACCTGTGAAGTGATGAGTCTATATTCCTGAAGTCTGAGCTGAAATCATCGTATGTTTTTACCTTTAAAGAACTCAACTTCTCAAGATTATCGATTATTACATCAACCCTTTTCTGAACATCCCTCTGGTTCATAGGCTTGCACATCTCCTTAATCTTCCGTGTATATGGAGTTTTTCTATAAATCTTAACGTTGGCTCAAAGTCGCAAAAATCAGAGATGACATTCGTTTCAAACCCTATTCTGAATACAGGGTCAGCATCATAAATAAGCTTTCCTGTTCTCAGAACATTATGCTGAAAGGTTAGCTTATGGGTGTTGAGTTCTACCAGATCTATTCCCTTTGCCTGTAATGCCTGTTCAATCCTGTATGCCAGATAGTCCTCTTCGTGTATCAATGCCCTTCCGGTCGGAGCATTATCTTTTAATAGGATTGCTATGTCCACATCGCTCATAGGGCCGGTTTTGCCAGTTACCTGTGACCCAAAAAGATATGCCGAGGCTATATACGGATAATCTTTTAATATGTCTTTAAGTTTTTCAAACGCAAGATTAATCTTATTCCCACTGATAGCCTCTTTTACCTTTTCCGGGCTACCTTCAAAATCTACCCGGCCATTTTTTAGAAGATAACATCTGTCAGCTATATTCAATGCTTCTCCAACTTTTTGTTCCACAAGGAGGATAGCAGTTCCGTAAGTTTTATTTATAGCAACTATCTTCTCCATAATCCCTTTAATAAGTCCCGGCGCAAGTCCGGCGGATGGTTCATCAAGAAGGAGGAGTTTTGGTCTGTTTAACATTATCATGCCGATTGCAAGCATCTTTCTTTCACCGCCCGAGAGAAGCCCCGCCCTTTTATTTAGTTTCTCTTTAAGCAATGGGAAAAGATTTAGCATGTCCTCAACCCTTTCTTTAAAAACTGATTTCTTAAGGTTTGCACTACCCATTTCAAGATTTTCGTAAACACTGAGGTTATTAAATACCTCCCCACCCTGAAGCAGGTACCCTATGCCCATGCGTATCCTTTTATCAGAACCCAGTCCGTTAATATCAACATTATCAAAAATAATTTTACCGCTCTTCTGGAAAAGAAAACCCGCTATAACCTTAAGAACAGTTGATTTTCCCGCACCATTAGGTCCGATAAGTGCAATAACCTCAGCGGGGTTAATCCTTATAGCTATGCCTCTCAGGATTTCCCTGCCATTATACCCTGCATGTATATCTTTTAGTTCGAGCAGCATTTAAACCCCTAAATACGACCCAATCACTTTCTGATTGCCAAAGATTTCCTGTGGACTTCCCGATGCTGCAAATTTACCGGAATCCATAAAATAAACATAGTCGGATATTTCCTTAACAGCATCCATATCATGCTCTACAATAATAATCGTCTTATTTAAGCTCCTTAGTTCTTTAATCTTTCCAAGTATACTATCTGCCATAGATGGACTGACACCGCTGACAGGTTCATCTATGAGCAACAAATCAAAATTACCACATAAAAGCCTTGCAAGGCTCAGGAGCTTTTGTTGCCCCCACGAAAGGTTCTCCGCTAAATTTTCTTTTATATCAATAAGACCAACAAAATCAAGCCATTTTAGAGATGACTCAATCTTTTCTTTCTCTTTTTTATCTCTTCTTCCGAACATTGCCTTGAGCGGACTATCAGAGCTATCATTAAATGTAACAAGAAGGTTTTCAAGTAGAGTAAGTTTTTTAAAGACCCTTATGTCCTGAAAAAGTCTTCCTATCCCTATTGATGCCCTTTCCCACGGAGGTAACATGGAGATATCCTTATCCTTATAGATTATACTGCCGTTATCCGGATATAAATAGCCGCATATAAGATTGAATAAGGTAGTCTTTCCGGCACCATTGGGTCCAATTATGGCAGAAATCTTACCTGCCTTCACATTCATATTAAGGTTATCTATAACCTTAAGCCCATCAAATGAATTACTGATGTTTTCTAATCTTAAGATATCAACCAAGTTTATACTCCCCTGCCAGGCCCTGTGGTCTGAATCTCATAAGGAGTATCAGAATAAGGGCATAAATAATCTGCCTTGCATTGGCAGCAATACTATCCGGCATACCAAGAAACCTCAATCCTTCGGGTAAAAGAATCATGAATAAGACACCTATTATAGGACCTTTTAGATTACCTGAACCGCCTATCAGAACTATTGAAAGTATAAATATTGATTCGTCAAGGGTAAAGCTCGTTGGGTCAATATATGTAACATATACTGCGTAAAGTGCGCCTGCTATAGCTGCAAGCCCACTGCTTATTGCAAAGGCCATGATTTTAAACTTTCTTACATCCTTACCTATGGAAATAGCTGAAAGCTCATCCTCCCTTATCGCTTTTAGTACAAGCCCGAAAGAAGAGGAATAAAGTCTTTTTGCAATTATTATAACCGCTATGGCAATTACTCCGGAAAGTGCTAAAAATTTAGGAAGACTATCGAATACAATCCCGAAGATTTCCGGCCTTGGTATCCCCGGTATACCATAAGGACCATTTGTCATGCCCATCCAGTTATAAAGTATTGTGAATATAATGATCTGGAATGCAAGGGACGCGAGTATGAAGTAATCCCCTTTCAGTCTTATAGATGGATAAGATACAAGAAGAGAGAGGGCTGCTGAAATTATAATCGCCATAACTATGGCCAGAAAGAAATTAATGCCTGCTTGCATCATAAGAAGCGTTACTGCATATGCCCCTATCCCATAAAATGCAGCCTGTGCAAGACTCAATAACCCGGTGTAGCCTACCGGAAGGTTTAAAGAAATAGAAAGTATAGTATAAATAGAAATCATTATAAGGATATGAATGAGATAATTCATAGTTCCTCTATACGCCTTTTTACCACTAACAGTCCCCCTGACTTATAAAGGAGAACTATTACAAGCACCAGGAAGGTAGCGGCTGACTCCCATCTTGCCGAGAACTGCCATATAACAAGATTTTGAATGATAGCTATAAGGAATGCTCCCAATACTACACCTTCGATCTTTTTTACCCCTCCAACAATAACGGCAACAACAGCATTCAGGAGAGCAGACATTCCGATACGCGGGTCTATACCGACATCCAACCCTGCAAGTATCGAAGCAACGCCAGCAATAGCAGAGCCGATTACAAACACCATCCCTTTGACCCACTTTTCATTAAGCCCTATTGCTTTAAATAAAAGAGGATTATCGCCTATGGCTCTAATTGCCCTGCCGGATTTCGTTCTTTTCACAAAGAGATAAGAAGCCATTAAAAGAATCAGGAATGATATGAATTCATAAATTTGTATTTTGATTATAATTATATTACCGAAACTGATGCTTTTACTCGTCCATTCAGAGAGCATTTTTGTTTCATTGCCGTATATAAGGGCGATTATGTTTACTATAAAGATGTATATAGCCAGCGAGCTTATAAACTTTATTCCTTCTGAGGCATGCTTTTTCTCAAGGGGGCTGTAGACTACAAAATACATGATGAGCCCAAGTATCCCGCTGAAGGTTAAAGATAATAGCGACGCTAATGATAAAGAAATTCCGTTAGAGATATAAAGACTATAAAAGATATAAGCTGCTGCGGTATAAACTCCGCCATGAGCTATATGGAACAGGCTTGTAGCCCTGTAAATAAACCAAAAGCCAATAGCCATAATAGCTATCAATGCACCCGAAGCTATTCCATTTATAAGAAACTGCAACAGCATACTAATTTATTTACTCCCATTTTATTCAAAATGTAAATCAAAATTTAGATCAAGAATATCCCAAAAATATCCCTAAAGTATCCGAAAAATAATAAAACAGAGTACCTTTATTCGGGGGATAAAAATAGGATATCTCCGGTATATTAAACAATAAAGAGATATGCCAATATTAAATAAAAAATCTATGCCTTTTAAGGCAAAAAGGAGGATAAAATGTACAAAAAGATTTTAATGGTTCTGTCAATTACAATAATCCTTTTATCTATTGTAATTGGCTGTGGCACGAAAGCGGTAATTCAAGGAACGAATCAACTTAAACCAGGTGAACAAGCGGTTATTTCTCAGAGCGGTCCTAAGCCAGCTTGGCTTACAACTACGCCGGCTTCTACTTCAGACAAGATATATTTCGTTGGGTTCAGTTCTGAAGGAAATTCACTGGAAGCTTGTGATGATAGAGCCCGTGCAATGGCGAACGCACAACTTTCCGAGATGGTTGGTGTGTTCGTTAATGAGCAATTCGGCTCTGAGCTGTATACCTATGGTAATACCAGAGAGGACTCAACAACCGGCGAGGTTCTCCAGGATGCAAAGGCATTGATTTCAGAAAACCTGATCAAGGGCATGGCTGTTGAGCAGAGATGGAATGAAGAGATTGAAGAGGGCGATCCAGCGGGTGGAATCGATTATTTTTTTAACTGTGCAGTACTCTCTTCTCTTTCAAAAGAGTCTTACGACTTCGCAGTGAATATGGCCTACAGGGATCTACAAGCTAAGTACAAAGATATCACGCCTCAAGTTAAAAAACATCTTGATAAACTCATGGAAGAGACAAAGAAGGATAGAGACAACTTCTTCAAGGAGCATGGTTCACCCCAATGGCCTACAGATAATCTCCAGCCGCCATCGTCTACGAAACAATAAAGGCATATGCTGCCTGCCGGGTGTTTTGCCCACCCGGCAGCAATTTTTAAAGTAATAAGTAAGTATGTACAGATTTTGGGTAGGGAAATCATAAAAATGAAAAGCAAACTTACACTCATATGGTCTGTTATCCACCCTTATATTAAGATGATGATTACATGTGTTTTTTTAGCTATACTGAGTTTATTTTGTGCACCTACATACTACATTCCGCATATTGTAAAGAGCAGTAATTCAGAGAAGCCTGCATGGATTTTACATACACCTTCAAGCAGTAGTTATATATACATTATAGGGTCATGTATGGGTAAAAGTAGCCTGGAAAATGCCTCTGACTGTGCGGTGAAGGACGCATTCAGCAAACTTTTACTTGGTTATTTTGGTGTTCAGATGAATCTTGAGTACACTGGGATTGAGGTTACAGATGATAGAATTGAGCTAAAGAGTAATGGCTACATTGTTGGTGCTAAACAAGCAGCAATATATTGGGAACTTACTGTTACCAAATATCCCGATCACAGGGTGTCAGAGGGATATAATGTATGGATACTACTTGCAGTATCAAGACAAGATATTAGAGCTTCGGTACAAGAAGACAAAAAACTAAGAGAGCGAATTATTCACAATATTGAATCAAGCATGAGTCATGCAGATGAAATGTTAGAACATGGTTTTGTTATAGATGCTATCAGTATATTAATGACTGAAAAGGATCGGATCAAAAAGATAATCAACCTAAATCAAAGGCAATTGCTCGAGGGAGAACTGGATGAAAGGATATCAAAGATTTTTTCGGGTCTTAGTATTTCCTCATCAACAACGGATATATATATTGCAGGTATTGGTGATCTTAATCAGGATATAACTATATGGGTAAAGTATAAAGATAAACCAGTTATCAATATACCTGTGCTTTTGACAACCAGTAACAATCAGGTTTCATTTAAAACCAATCCGGTTTATACAGATATTAATGGAATCGCTATAGTTAAACTTAATTCAGTAGATAGCTCTACAGAATTAGAAGCCAGTGTTGATCTTGATCAATTCAGACTTAAAAATTATCCAGATATCTCTACTTATATTGCAATACATTTATTACATCCTGAGCTGGGTGAATGGAGTAATGCAGGTTCATTACCACAGGCTGTTGAATCTGAGGGTGCAGTTGCTTTTAACAGCAGGATATACATAATAGGTGGTCTGATAAATGGAAATCGTGCAACCAATAATGTTACTGGGATAGCTGTTGATAAATCAGGTGACATAAAGAGTTTGGAAAGCTTAACTCCTATGAATACACCAAGGGCTTCTTCAGTTATTCTGATAAATAATAATACCATTTATGCGATTGCTGGTGGTGAAAACAAACAAATATTGAATACCGTTGAGTATACCCATATCAATGGTGATGGGAGTCTACAACCTTGGAGATTTACTGCTCCACTCAATGAAGCAAGGCTGGCTGGGGGTGGATGTATTTATAACGGCTATATCTACATAATAGGTGGGCTAACAGCCAATATGGTAATCCTCAAATCTGTAGAGTATGCAAGGATTAATGCAGATGGTAGTATTGCTGAATGGAACTACACTACACCACTAAATACCGCTACAGCTGGTATGGGTGTTTTTGTTAATAACGGGTATATTTATGTAATCGGTGGTTGGAACAAGAACACAATTGATACTATTCAAAGAGCATCTATTAATCCTGACGGCACTCTTGGGGGTTGGGAAGATCTACCGCCATTGGATAATCCTTTATCAGCTATGGGAGTTGCGTTTTATAATGGTTGGGTCTTTATGACAGGTGGCAGAAGCGATATTCAGAGACTAAAGTTTGTAACATTTACACATGTTATAAAAGATTCATTATTAGGTAGCTGGGATACAGCAAACCCGTTGCCACATGAGACTGCAGGTGCAGCAACTATAATATTAGGGAATAAAATGTATGTTATAGGAGGATGGGATGGTCAGAGAATATTTGATACTATATTATTTACAACTATACATATGTCTACCAAATAAGATCTGATATTCACGGAGGAGATATTTATGGTTAAAATTAACAAATTTATATTAGCCTTTTTAGGCTTATTTTTTTCTTCCTGTTATACTATACATGGCGAACCTATGATAGTACCAGCAGCATTGCCCCCTTCACTACCATACAATTTTGGACAAGGTGAAGCTGGATTGAAAACAACGGGTTTTTTGCCAGGTCCTGATCTTAAATTGGGTTTAGGTAAACATGTAGAAATTTCAGGTACTTATTATCCTTACCCTTCTTTGTATGAGTTGTTGGAAGGCTGGCTTGATGTGGGTATAAGTGATAAAAGAGCAGATACAATTGGATTCGGTGTTGGAGATTATATATCAATTACTGAGGGGTATCATGATAACCATTATTTTATCTACCAAGGATTTTACCCAACAGCATTTAGAATTTCAAAACATTTTTCAATTCGGCCTCTTATAAGAGCCTATGAATATTTTGGTAATTACCATTATGATTCAGACCCTAATGGTATCATATTGATCAATAAATTTTCAGGTGTTGAAATTATGCCAGAGATAGATGGACTTTTGGACTGGCAACATTTTGGATTTAGACTTGGATTTAGTCTACCAATATTTTCAAGTATAGCTGGGGTAACCAATTCTAAACCAATTTTACAATGGGACACATCATCTGATATAGTATACTTCGTTCCAATGTTATCTATAGGTCTTTACGGTAAATGGTAAGGATGAAAAAAACAGAAAATTTGAAAAAAGAAAGACGGCTTGAACTAACTAATAGAGATTAAATTTTTATGAATACTATTAAAATAGTTGCATTATCTGATATTCATTACAGCATAACACCACACCACGGAGTAGTGCAGGAAAAAAGTATTGATTATATTCTGGATCTTTTAATTTTAGAAAAGCCTAATATGTTTTTATCCGCAGGTGATTTCGGAACTGATATGAATGAGGAACAGTGGTGTAAACTTACCAATTTCTGTATAAACCACAAAATCCTTTTCTATTATTGTTACGGTAACCACGAGAACAAGAAGTATATATTTAATAATTTTAATTTTGATGGAACTAATTGCCTTATTCCTGATTTTGATTTTATAGAGGCTAATGGATTAATTCTCAGTGCAATCAGTGGAAACATTGGTAAAAGATTGTCGGTCTGGTATCATAAAGATGAAACGGTAATCACCATTGGTCTGAATAACCTTTTAAACCGATTGAGTCAAAATCAAACTAAAATACATATCTTACTAACACATGAAATGCCAAAATTGAATTTGCTAACCAATGAAAAGCATGGTCAGGAAATTATTGCTTATGCTATAAAGCTGTTACAACCTTCTTTAAACATAAATGGACATGTTTCTATACCTTCCGAATATAAACTATATGCAAATACAAATACCATGATATTGCATCTTGCGGATTTCGGCACTACGCATGATTACGCAGTAGTTCATATTTGCCCTAAACCATTTACCCTGCATTCAATTGATTTTAAATCATTTTGATCATGGAAGAGAAAACCTTTTATACAAAGGTATTGAGGGTCACGCTCCATGGTACGTAAAACAGGTGGTTATGATGGGGAAATACCAATTTTTAGCCCTAACAACAATGGTTTTATTATAGGCTTTGCTGGTTTTGAGCATTACAACCATAGCATGAATCCCTACAATATAATTATGCATAATTAACTGTGCCCGATTTGTGCCTTAAATAGAACCCAAACAATATGAAATGGTAATAAATGGTATTACTACATAGAAACCTTATGATTTAGTGTTTATGAGGTTTTGCAACAGATTAACCATATTTTTCAAGACCTTATGTTTTTACCCGTTTTCGGACTACGAATCCGCAGGTCGGGGGTTCAAATCCCCCCGGGCGCTTTTGTTTTTCAAGTAGTTCACCATTTTACTTAAAATACTTATTTTTTGCTTGACTATTTGAACTGTTTATCTTA
>Ga0078972_1007508_pt1 | contig 24158 bp, 20 predicted proteins | sample YelNatPaOPGAMG01_FD_67568 | JGI IMG/M metagenome (GOLD analysis project Ga0078972, IMG submission 67568) | Hot spring thermophilic microbial communities from Obsidian Pool, Yellowstone National Park, USA - OP-RAMG-01 (SPADES assembly) (version 2) | ecosystem: Environmental > Aquatic > Thermal...
ATTTACTTTTTCTTCAAGATTTTACCAGTACCTGCACGACCAAACTAAAGCCGATCCAACAAAAAAGATACAACACCTCAACGATACAATAGTTGAAGATACAGTTTTCTATATCCAAAGTCTTGGGGGTGTTTACGGAAAAATCAGTTTCCCCGAATTGGAGCAATGGCGCGATTCCATGCCCGTTATCATTCACCGTGCCGAGCTGGTTATTGGCCTTGAAACCCCTAACACATCAACCCCCGATTCAACTATAAGCCAACTGCTTTTTTACTACAAAGACCAAGGTAAATGGATTAGCTTAATTAAGGATCAACTTTCCAGTTCGGGTATTAATACCAATGGCTCGTTCCGAACCTATAGAAATGGATACAGTGTTGATATTACATACCATTTTCAAAGGTTACTGAAAGGGGAATACACCGACAATAGTCTTTACGTTTTCCCCAACTCAAATACAACTGTAAAACGAGGAGTATTAAAATCGGGACAAAACAGTAAACCCATAAAGCTGAAAATCACTTATACAAAGCTGAAATAGTATGTGCGGAATAGTTGGATATATTGGGTATAGGCAAGCATATCCCATTGTAATAAATGGTTTAAAACGTTTAGAGTACAGGGGATACGATTCAGCCGGCATTTGCATTATGAATGGGGAACCATTTCTGGCAAAGCAAAAGGGTAAGGTTAGCGATCTGGAAGAGTTTATTGGTAACCGACCTTTACCGGGTACTATTGGAATTGGCCATACCCGCTGGGCTACACACGGTGAACCCAACGATACTAACGCCCACCCGCATGAATCGATGAATGGTAAGTTTATCCTTATTCATAATGGTATCATTGAGAACTACAGCTTGCTCCGTAGCAAGTTAGAGAAAAGGGGGTACACTTTTAAATCGGAAACCGATACTGAGGTTCTGGTAAACCTGATTGAATACATTTACCTTAAAGGAAATGTCACCGCCGAAATAGCAGTACGTTTAGCGCTAACTAAAGTAGTTGGAGCTTACGGCATTGTTGTGATTAACCGCGATGAACCCGAAACACTTATTGCAGCCCGTAAAGGTAGTCCGCTGGTTGTTGGCGTTGGCGAGGGAGAATATTTTATTGCTTCCGATGCAACTCCAATTGTTGAGTTTACCAAGAGCGTAATTTTCCTGAACGACAATGATGTGGCTGTACTCCAGCGCAACCAAATGGTACTGAAAACCATTTACAACCAAGCCCTAGAACCCAATATTCAACAGCTTGATATTGATATTGAAGCCATTGAAAAGAGTGGGTATGAACATTTCATGCTTAAGGAGATATACGAGCAACCGCGCAGCATTCACGATACCTATCGTGGTCGTATTTCAAGCGATCCATACGAAATTCACCTTGGAGGTTTATACAGCGTAATGCCCAATCTGATCGAAGCCAAACGGATAATATTGATTGGCTGTGGCACCTCGTGGCACGCTGCCCTTGTTGGTGAGTATCTGATTGAGGATTTAGCCCGAATACCCGTTGAGGTTGAGTATGCCTCGGAGTTTCGATACCGCAATCCCATTATCAATAAGGATGATGTGGTAATTGCTATTAGCCAAAGTGGTGAAACCGCTGACACACTCGCAGCAATAAGGCTTGCCAAAGAGGCAGGTGCATTGGTCTTAGGGATTTGCAACGTAGTTGGGTCAAGCATACCCAGGGAAACCCATGCCGGTGTTTATACCCATGCTGGCCCTGAGATTGGGGTTGCATCAACTAAGGCCTTTACCGCTCAGGTAACCGTTCTGATTATGATGGCCATTTTACTTGGCCGTAAACGAGGTACGTTAGCCGAAGAACGCTATCGAGAACTAATCCGGGAGGTTACCCTGGTGCCCGATAAAATCGAAAAAATACTTCAAAGCGAGGGTTTAGTTAAAGAGATATCGGAACGCTTCAAGGATTCGCGAAACTTCCTTTACCTTGGGAGGGGTTACTATTTCCCCGTTGCCCTGGAGGGCGCACTGAAGTTAAAGGAGATATCCTATATTCATGCCGAGGGTTACCCCGCTGCCGAAATGAAGCATGGCCCAATTGCCCTTATCGACGACACCATGCCTGTGGTTGTAATTGCCACCAAGGATAGCAGCTACGAAAAAATAGTCAGCAACGTACAGGAAGTAAAAGCACGCAAGGGAGTGGTTATTGCCGTTGTTACCGAAGGCGATACCACAATTAAGGAAATGGCCGACTACACCATTGAGATACCTGAAGCAGGTGAGATTGTTGGTGCTCTCCTTACTGTCATTCCATTACAACTCTTGGCTTACCATATTGCTGTTATGAGGGGTTGCAACGTTGACCAACCCCGAAATCTGGCTAAATCGGTTACTGTGGAATAGCCCATCTATCAAAATATTAAAAAAGCGCGTTAAACGCGCTTTTTTGTTTCTACTTTGCCAGATTATACCAGTAATCAGCTTTTTGCTTATTCTCGAAACGGGTATAGATATTCCCTAAATACCGGGCATATTTTTTATCGGGTTTTAGCTTATAAAGTGTCTCAAAGTAATCGCGAGAGGCTTTATAATCGGCATTAACCTTTTTTAAAGCCTCGGTGAGTTGCTTGTATTGCCTGGTGGTTTTATTCTTTTCGTAAGCGTTCATCTCGTTAACGTAGAGCTCATCGGCACGATTAAAGTAATGCTCACCAAGAAATTCAAGGGCTTCGGTATTATTCTTATCAACCTTAAGTATTTCCTTGGCTAACAATTCTGCCTTGGAGTCGTTTTTTAACCTGCGATTTACTTTAAGGTAACCCGTCTTGAAACTAATATCACTTTGATACTGCGGGGTTAATGTATTCCAAAGCGAATCGGCTTGATTCCAGTTCTCGCTCCTCACGTAGGCATCAAAAAGGGTAGCCCTCGCCTGGGGTAACAATTCGGATTCATTTAGCTCAACGCAAAGCCTAAGGTTTACTATTTCACGCGAAAGGTTATCGATTTTACGGTAAGCCTTTGCAAGCGTATATAAACCCTTAGAATCGGCAGCGTTTTGCTTTTTTGCTCTCTCTAGGTAATCAATTGCCTTTTCGGTTTGTCCAACCTCCCAGGCTGCAATTCCGGCTTTATTCCAAATATCTCCAGTAACACCTTTACCTGTGGCAATTAGCTGTTCATACGAAGCCAAAGCAGCCTGATAGTCGTTCATCTCGAAAGCTCGTCTGGCATCATCGGATAGCTGCTTGTTCTTATTGGTCACAGCACACGAGAATAGCATTGCCGCAGCAACAGCAAACAAAGCAATAAATCTCACCTTATTAATCATTATAAACCATTTTAGTTGCTGCAAATGTAACAATATGGGAACAAATTTGGTTAATATTGTAACTTTACATAAAACTAATACTGTTATGAAGAAGTTGATAATAGTAATTGCCCTATCTCTTCCAACATCGCTATTATATTCACAGGAAACTTATCACCATATATCGAACACCAGTGTTTATGAATTCATCGATGAGCTAAGCACTCTTGGCATTGTTGATGCCAATACCAGTGTCAAACCCTACAGCAGGGCATTTATCAAGTCGCTGCTAATGCAGGCTAACGATAAAAAGGATATGCTGAATGATCGGCAAAAGAGTGAGTTGACCTTTTACCTTGCCGATTTTGACAAGGGTAATGCAGCCAATGGCAAAAAACGATTTGATTTTTTGTATCGCTCCGATTCGGTTTACTCCATTACCATAAATCCCTTGCTGGGTGTTAACACCATTAAAAACGATAGTGCTTTTGCCTACAACCGTTGGGTAGGGGCAGAGGTTTACGGAAATGTTTCTAAATTCGGTTTTTATGCAAGCCTGCGCGATTATGCTCAAAACTATAGGCTTGCCATGCCTACCTATTTAACCCATGAGCAGGGGGGAAACTACAAGATTAACGATAAGGGTGGAGAATTTAGCGAAATGCGCGGAGGTGTAACTTACAGCTGGCGATGGGGTAGCGTAGGTATTGTAAAAGATCATATCCAGTGGGGTTCAGGCTACAACGGAACCAATATTCTGGGTGGCCGCGCACCATCATTTGCCATGCTTAAACTCAATGTAAAACCGGCCAATTGGATTGAGCTAAACTATATTCACGGTTGGCTTGTATCGCAGGTAATCGATTCGGCAAGAACCTACATCAGCTTTGGTGAAACCCGAAAGGTTTACCATAATAAGTACATTGCTGCTAACCTTATAACCTTTAAACCCTATAGGGGTTTAAACCTATCGGTTGGCAACTCAATTGTTTACTCTGACCTGGAGGTTCAACCCGCATACCTAATACCATTTTTCTTTTACAAATCGATTGACCATCATTTGAACGGTATGAGCAATCAGGTGGGGCAAAACTCGCAGATGTTCTTTGATGTTTCGTCGTATAATATACATCACCTCCACCTCTACGCTACGCTTTTCCTCGATGAACTTTCGATGAAAAACATGTTTAATCCCGACAAGCACAGTAATTTTTATAGCCTTAAGGCAGGATTTAGGCTATGGGACTTCCCTTTAAGCAATCTCTCCTTAACCGCTGAATACACTCGTACAAACCCTTTAGCCTTTAAACATATTATTGAAACCACCACCTATGAAAGCAATAGGTTTAATCTTGGCCACTACCTAACCGACAATGCCGATGAGGTACACTTTGCCATTAGTTACTACCCAATTAGAGGCTTACAGCTATACGGGAATTTTACCAAAAGCCGTAAGGGCCCCGATTACACAAAAATTACCACCGAAAGGCTTGGCTTGCCCTTTATGGAACATGTTGACTGGGAGCAAACCAACTGGCAAGTAGGAGCTCGTTACCAGATAATAAACGATGGTTATATTTACCTTGCAGGTGGAGTTAACGACATTAGGAACAACACAAGCTACAAATACACGCCCGATTTCATGCTGGGAAAGCAACTACAAATTGAAAGTGGTATTTGCTGGGGTTTTTAGTTACTCCTATACCGTTTGAAAACAATGTTATAAACAGCTACAAAAAAGTATCTTAAATCGGTGAGTAGCGGATGTTTGTCGTAAGCATCGAGGTATTTAATCTCCGAGGCCATTATCTCCTCAATCGTTTTGGGGTTATCAACATAGAAAGGCGGAATGAGCCCTGGTTTATACTTTATTCGACGTTCCTGTAACTCTTTGGTGTAAAGGTTAAAGTAGTGCTGGCTCAAAGGCCTTACGCCTACAATTTTCAGTTCACCACGCAGCAGGTTAATAATCATAGGCAATTCATCGATCCAAAGCTTACGCATAAAACGCCCCAGGGTCGAGACCCTGAAATCGTCCTTAAACTTACCACCCTCTTGGAGGCTATGTTTACGGTAAATATACTCCTGCAGGTATTCCGAGTATGGGTGCATGGTTCGGAGTTTATAAACCTTAATGAACTTACCCCCTTTCCCAATGCGACGAAGCTTGATGAGCGGCCCATAGGTAGGCTCCATGTCGAAGTAGGGTTTTCGAATTTTTTGGGCAACTACGTAATGCATCTTGTCGATTTCCTGCTCGTCAATTACATCGAATCCGCATGAGTAAAGCCTTCCCAAAAGTTCAGCACGACTAATCACCCTATTTTCGCCGCGGGTAAGTAAAAAGTAAATACCCTTAGTAAACGAAAATTTGGGAAATACCCGTTTCAAAATAAAATCGAAAAAGTAGTAGATATAGTTCAGTAAAGGCGGGAACTTGCGGAGTATTCGTTTCTTGCGCTGCTCCTGTGTTTCGGCCATGCAAACAAACATACCCCCAACGGGAATTTTCTCGTTAACCGCCTCAAAGAATTTGTTAATTCGCCTAATGTCGTTAACCCGTTTAAGGTTGATTATGGTTTTATAGGTGTTGTTAGGCTGATTAAGTATATTAAAACTGGTAGTTGTAGAGATAATTAAGGTTTTATCGCTGAATAAATTGGTATGTTGTTCCAAAAAACAGTAAACATCGCGACTAAAGTCGGAAAGAATTGCCTTTTGAACTGTTTTTACCCGGGTAGGGTCAATGGACTCCTCGCTAATTTTAGGTATGGGTCGAGATCGACGAAGCGAACGCTCAACTTTTCCCAAAACATCATCGGGAATTACTTGGGTGCGTTTTAAAACACCCCACAAATTATATATCACCAACTCCACAAAGGTTGTGAGCGCAATGGTGCTAAAAACAATGAAACGTGAATAATAATCGTTACGGGTTATGAAAATAAGTACCGATATTATTGCCAATACAAGCAGATTTGAGGTGATTATGTTTTTGCTTAGATGCCTTAGCGAGTAAGAGGTAAAAGTGTATTTATTGTAGATTAGTGAAGTTAATACCCATATTAGCGTGAAAATTAGAATGCCGTTCTGATAGTTGTTCAAATAAACCAGAAACGAAACCCCTTTAAGTAGCGTTGCCAACCAAAAGGAAAACCCTACAAGAAAAACATCCAAAAAAATCAGAATTGAAACTCGCCTGTTCATTTTTACATAACCTGCTAAATATTGTTTAAAGTTATAACATTTTTGGGAACCACACACATAATACAAGCATAAATGTAAGGTGTTAATTAACTCTAAATGCTTGCAACAGATGTAAAAATGATGTTGCTTTGCCAAAAATATTTGAGGGCATGTTATCGATACGGGAGATATTCAAGGAAGGATACGGGCCATCGAGCAGCCATACCATAGGGCCTGCACGCGCTGCCGAAATTATGAAGCAACGCCACCCTGAGGCTAATTACTTTCGAGTATCATTATACGGAAGTTTGGCTCTTACTGGAAAAGGGCATCATACCGACAGCGCTTTACGAAAAAGTTTTCTCCCTAAACAGGTCGATATCATTTGGCGTCCCGAGGAAACACTGCCACTCCATCCTAACGGAATGATAATTGAAGCCTATACCGACCAAGACGGTGAACTCATTGACCACTGGGAGGTTTACAGCATTGGCGGGGGCGATTTAAAAGATAAAACAGGAATTTTAAATAACAGCCATGTTTACCGGTTGACCACCATGACCGAAATATTGGCTTGGTGCAAAACCGAAGGGAAAAGCCTTTGGGAGTTTGTTGAGGACAATGAGGGTAAGGAGATTTGGGACTTTCTTGCCAAAACTTGGCAAACCATGCGCGAAACAGTTAAACGGGGTATCGATAATGAGGGTGTTTTGCCAGGTCCAATAAAGTTAGCCCGTAGAGCATCGGCACAGTACACCAAAGCGCTAAACTCGCATGGCACCATGAAACAGGTTGGGTTGCTTTTTGCTTTTTCGCTTGCTGTGGCTGAAGAAAATGCTGCAGGGGGTAAAATTATTACCGCGCCTACATGTGGTTCATCGGGAGTGCTTCCGGGTTTGCTATTCTACCTGAGCAGCGAGGAACATATTACCGAGCAAAAGATGCTTCGTGCTTTAGCCACTGCAGGGCTAATTGGAAACCTTGTAAAGCATAATGCATCCATATCGGGAGCCGAGGTTGGGTGCCAGGGTGAAATTGGAACAGCATGTGCTATGGCTGCTGCCGCAATGACCCAAATCATGGGAGGATCACCTACCCAAATTGAGTACGCAGCTGAAATGGCCATGGAGCATAACCTTGGGCTTACCTGCGATCCGGTTATGGGATATGTTCAAATACCTTGCATTGAGCGTAATGCCATTGCGGCAACTAAAGCATATTCATGTGCCGTTTACGCCCTTTCGTCCGATGGCGGACATAAGGTATCGTTTGATAGAGCGGTGGAAACCATGGCCGAAACCGGCCGCGATATACAAGTGGCCTACCGTGAAACTGGTATTGGCGGTCTTGCTAAGAACTGGGAAGCGTTTGGTTAGTGCTTGGCTTTATCTAACTCTTCCCAAATTAAGGCAGCAGCCCCTAAAACAGCCGCATTCTTATCCTGTAAACCAGATATTAAAAGCTTAACCTTCCCCTTAAACACCGGAAACATATACTCTTCCATGTATCGGCGTACCGGATCCATTAACAATTCGCCGGCATTGGCTAAACCACCAAAGAAGAAAATGGCTTCAGGATTGAGAATAGCCGTTAAATCGGCAAGGCGTGTACCTAAAATTAGCCCCGTGTACTCAAATGCTGCCCTTGCAAGCGGGTCGCCGGTTTTGGCAGCCTCGGTAATCATCTTGGCTGTAAGCTTATCGTAGGTAATATTACGAAGCATGCTGGGCTGATTGCTATCGGCAATCATTTTGAAAGCTGTTCGCCTAAGGCCGGTAGCCGATGCGTATGTCTCGAGGCAACCCTTCTTTCCACATCCACACTGACGGCCGTTGGCCTTGGCCACTATATGGCCAAACTCCCCGGCAAACCCATCGTGGCCGATTACCAATTTGCCATCAACCACAATACCACTGCCTAAGCCTGTACCCAAGGTTATAACCACAAAATTTTTCATTCCCTTGGCCGCGCCGTATAGCAGTTCGCCCAATGCGGCAGCATTGGCATCGTTGGTAACCACGCTGGGTACTCCGGTTAACGAGGTTATCTCCTTACACAAGGGTAAGATGCCCTTCCACTCAAGATTTGGCGCATCAACAATTGCACCAAGATTATAAGAACCGTTGGGTGAACCCACTCCAACTCCAAGCATCTGGTGTTCGTGCCCAAGTTCCACGAGAAGTCGCTCAATCTCACCCGTTAAGTTTTTTACAAAAACATCAAAGGTAGCATTACAGCGTGTGGGAAGGGTACTCTCGGCAAGTATATCGCCATTTCGGTTTACTATCCCTATTACCGTATTTGTACCGCCAATATCGATTCCTGCAACAACCTCAGCCATACCTGATAAAATTAAATTATTGCTAATCTAACTCTTCGTAATCGACATATTCACCCTGATTTTTATCGATAATCTTTTTTCGCCGGGTGAACGAAAATCCGCTATTCCTTTCACTATCGGGTGATTGTTGTCCTGCTTCCTGGTTCATCTTATTATACAATCGTCTTAACCATAAACGCAAGGCAATACGCCCTATCAAACCCAATAAGAAAAGGGCCAGGAAGAAGTAAAAAATGAATTTTAAAAATGCAATCATTACTAAACTGAAACGGTGCGCAAAGATAGTTATTTATTTAATGGCAAAGCAAATAACCCCTTTCTGTTTTGATAGGGTAACATAAAATTTATTCTTTGCATCAACCTCAACCAAAGGAATAGACCCTGCTATTGGAAACTGATTAAGCGGTTTACCATAAAAATCGAAACCAAAAATATTCCCATTCTGCGATGCCAGAACGCAGCGGTTATTAGCAACTACCTGGAGGCAGCCTGGGTCAAAATCGCCCTTGGGCGATAGTATCACATTTTTTAGCTGCAACTCACTGTAAATACTTATCCTGTTCTTGTCGAGGATTAAATAGTCATTCCCAGACATGCGGAAAGTATGGATTGGTGTAAAGGGCTCAAGCACCATGCTCTCAACCTTACCATTAAAATATAGCCTATTGATTACACCAAGGGTATCGGTGGTAACCAGGTAAGCTCCTTTATCCGTACTGGTAACCAGATAGTAATCGGCATTTGGTGCTTTTGCAAACAAGGTTTGTGGTTTAATACGCTCCTCGCCACGCCGGTTTAGCAGGTAAGGCCGATTTTGGTCAAAAATCACTATAAAGTCCTTGCCCTGGTAACTTACATAGCCTATTCGATTGTTGACAGCCGTTTCGGTTTTGAAATTAAACCAACCTTTTACGGGTTTACCATTTGTATCGTAGCAGTATATCCTTTTATCGGCACAAGCAACAACAAAACGGTAGTTGTGGTTTTTTTCATAATCAAATGTCGATAAAGGCGATGTGGCAATGGCTGGCAAGCGAACCGGAAATCCCTGAACATCGTTTCCGTTTCGGTCAATTAAGTAGATAGCATTGCCCGCGGCAAAAACCATTTGTAGCTTTTGGTTATGAAAAACATCAACCTGAATAATATCGCCCTGAATGGGTGCATCAATCCTTCGTTGCCAGAGTATATGGCCATTGTTACTTATAAGGTATATCTGGTGGTTGGAATCCTGAACCAGAATCTCGGTTTGGCCGTTGATATGGTTAACTACCCGATGAGGCTTGCCAGCGGGTGCCGAATTTAACTTGCAAACCCACTTGACATTTTCTGGCAAACCAGCGGTTTCGGTTAAACCGGCTTGATTGCTAATAATGGCAAGCATGGCAAAGAGTTTTTGACTCCCGCCTACAACCTGCCAAACTAAACTATGATTGGCCGCCAAGCCGGATTTACATAAACGGAAAGGTTTGCCATGTAAGCGCAACTCATTTATTGGGTAGGAATCCATTCCGTTGGTGTATAATATAAAATTTGATGATGTTGATATGCGTTGCTGAACATCCCCAAAAACAGCACTTCCCGATAAGGTGTTGTTACGCAAATACTCGTTAATCAACCTTTCAAGTGCGCTGACACTTGAACCAAAAGCTATCACATTATCGATAGCAGTAACATAGCTATCGTTCACCATCAAGAAACTATTGCCAAGCAATGTTGGCAAATACGATTTAATGGGATTTGGAACTATCAAGAAATTATTCTGCTTATCGGGCTTATACTCGTGCATAGCGGGGCCTGTAGCCTTGTCAAAATTTTCGAGTTGCTGCAGGGTTGCCGATCCGCTTCTGGTATTAACAAGTATATACCACTCAGTACTATCGTTGGCAAATTTTGAGGATATAACTGCTATTTCGTTATCAACGTTTTTGACTAAGAATTCATCAATCGACAGCCCAGTAAGCCTTAAAAATTCTGATAGATTTTTGTTATAGGGTTCCGTTAGGCCAATGTTGTCGATATAATCGCTATAGTCGGCCATGAAATTAGGAATGTTAGGCAACCCATACCAGGCAAAAAACGATGTAGAGGCAGGCATATAGTTTCGTAATGTGAACTGAACGGGTGCTTGGCGGGTAAAAATTTTGTAATAATCGCTACCATCGGGCGAATTCAGAATAAGGCCATTGGCAATTACCGTACTTGGCGATACCTGAACATCGAGCCCCGCCCAGCGGGCAATTCCTTTAAAAGCGCTGGCGTTTTGCTCAAGCGATAAAGCATTTGAGAGCTCATTGATATTCACAAAGATATTTGCGGCAACACCACTTGCTGCAGTTTGGAAGACAGCCTGAAACTGTTCATTAGTTCTTACACCTGAGCCATTTTTTAGCTTTTCGATTGATTCAACCAGCAACTCTTGGCTATTGCTTACAAGCAAAAGGTTCCCGAATGTAGTGAAAGTAAAACTTGTACTCTCGGGCATTGGAACTTCAACATAAATTCCGGTATTCCCTGCAACCGATATCTCTTCGGCTTTTGCCAGGCCTAAACTTTGAAGTTTTACCAACTCGATAATATCACTACGATTGACATCCTTGGGTATTTTATGTGAGAAAAGGAATTCGCTACCTTGCTGAGTATGGCTGTAAAAAGCAACAATGGTGCTCGAACCCCTGATAATTTTCCGTACCGTATCGTCCGATTTTGCAGTGCTATCAATAAAATTAACTACGTTGGCAAAGCATTTAACCATTTCAGTCCCTTCTATGCTGTTCCACCAACCATTGGCTTTAACCGAACCAGCAAAGGTTTCAAAATCCTCAATGTTTAAAATCAGCGTTGAATTCAACGGAATAGCATCAATGGGATTGAATTGCCTGAAATCGTTCTTGTTTACCCACTTGTAAAAAATAAATACCAATCCGGCAATAGCAAGAGTAAGAAAAACGATTGTAATAATGGTGCGCTTCATGTTCGTAGCAGTTTGACGTGATAAAGTTACAACTAATTTGGGAAGGGAGCGCTGATAATGCGGATTATAATGATTTACACTGTATTACCCTGGGTAAAACTCTGAGTAACTCTGTGATACTAATTTGGACGATGGTTGCAAGTTGATAGTGAATACTTGCGTTATCGAAAAACCAAACATTAATCACCTAACACGAGCACCGCCTTAATAACGGAACTTAAACTTTTGATTGTCTGAAAAAAACTCTAATTTTGTGAGATTTTTTTTGGGATTAATTTTTTCTTGGACATTAGTATTTAACAGCGTTTTATATGGGTAACCTAAAATTCAAAGAGTACAAGGGGCTTGATTTACCTCAAGTGAATAAAGATGTTCTTAAAACCTGGGAGGAACAGAACACCTTTAGGAGAAGTTTAGAAACTCGCAAGGGACATCCCAAGTTTATTTTTTACGAAGGGCCTCCTTCGGCCAATGGTATGCCCGGCATTCATCACGTAATGGCTCGTACCATTAAGGATATTTTCTGTCGCTATAAAACACAAAAAGGGTTTTTGGTTGAGCGCAAGGCCGGATGGGACACCCATGGCTTACCCGTTGAACTTGGCGTTGAAAAAATGCTCGGCATAACCAAGGAAGACATTGGCACCAAGATATCGGTTGAGGAATATAACAAAACCTGCCGTAAGGAGGTAATGAAGTACACCGACCACTGGGAGGATCTCACCCATAAAATGGGCTACTGGGTCGATATGGACGATCCTTACATTACCTACGATAACCGATACATTGAATCGCTTTGGTATCTGCTTCAAAAACTCTTTGAGAAGGGATTGCTTTACAAGGGAAAAACCATACAACCCTACTCACCTGCAGCCGGTACCGGCTTGAGTACCCATGAGCTTAACCAGCCCGGATGCTACCGCGATGTTAAGGATACCACTGTGGTTGCCCAGTTCAAAGTGATCAAGAACGACAGTAGCCAATTCCTATTCAACCTTACCGATACCCCCGATGTTTACATACTGGCATGGACAACCACACCCTGGACTCTTCCCTCAAATACAGCCTTGGCTATTAATGCCCACATCAAGTACAGCATTATAAGAACCTTTAACCCATATAGCGGCGAACCATTAACCGTAGTTCTGGCAAAAGATAGGCAGGATTACTATTTCCCTGCTGCCAATGCCGAACTACCTTTCGATGAGTTTCAACCCGGTGATAAGAAAGTGCCGTTCAAGGTTCTATCGGAGGTTGAAGGCTCTAAGCTTATAGGAATTCGATACGAACAGCTATTCCCTTGGGTAAAACCCGAAGGCGATGCCTTTAGGGTAATTGCCGGTGATTTTGTTACCACCGAAGATGGTACTGGAGTTGTTCACATAGCGCCTACCTTTGGTGCCGATGACGACCGCGTGGCAAAGGCATCGGGTATTGCCCCACTTATCCTCCGCGATAAATACCGTAATGCTGAACCCATGGTGGATAGGCGCGGTAGGTTTTACCCAATCGAGGACCTTGACCCCGACTTTGTAAAAAACAATGTGAACGTTGACCTGTACAAGGAATTTGCCGGTAGGTTCGTTAAAAACGATTACGACCCAACTCTCCCCGAGGATGCCCCATCGCTCGATGTTGACCTTGCCGTTGCACTGAAAAAGGAAAACAAGGCATTCAGGATTGAAAAACACGTCCACAACTATCCACACTGCTGGCGTACCGATAAACCTGTACTTTACTATCCGCTCGATAGCTGGTTTATCCGCGTTACCGCATTGAAGGATAGAATGATTGAGCTAAACAAAACCATCAACTGGAAACCGGCAAGCACAGGTACCGGTCGCTTTGGCAAGTGGCTCGAAAATCTTTTGGATTGGAACCTTTCGCGTTCACGCTTCTGGGGAACACCCCTACCCATCTGGGTATCGGAAGATAGAACCGAGATGATATGCATAGGATCGGTTGCCCAGCTTAAGGCTGAAATTGAAAAGGCTATTAAGGCTGGTTTTATGGACAAAAACCCGTTGGCCAATTACAGAGAGGGTGACTTCAGTAAGGAAAACTACGATACCTTCGACCTACATCGCCCATTTGTGGATAATATAGTGCTGGTATCACCAAGCGGAAAGCGCATGTTCCGCGAACCCGATCTCATTGACGTTTGGTTCGATTCAGGCGCCATGCCTTACGCTCAGGTTCATTATCCCTTTGAGAATAAGGATAGCTTTAACGAGCTTTTCCCCGCCGATTTCATTGCCGAAGGTGTTGACCAAACCCGTGGTTGGTTCTATACTCTTCATGCTCTTTCAACCCTTCTGTTCGATTCGGTAGCCTACAAGAATATCATTTCCAACGGATTGGTTCTCGACAAAAACGGCAACAAGATGAGTAAACGCCTTGGCAATGCCGTTGACCCGTGGGAGGTGATTGAAAAGTACGGTTCCGATCCGCTTCGCTGGTACATGATTACCAACGCACAACCCTGGGATAACCTAAAGTTCGATATCGATGGCGTTGATGAGGTAAAACGTAAATTCTTTGGTACGCTTTACAACACCTACTCGTTCTTTGCCCTTTACGCAAACGTGGATGGATTTACCTATGCCGAAGAAGAAGTTCCGGTAAGCCAGCGCCCCGAAATTGACCGCTGGATACTCTCGTTGCTGAACAGCTTGGTTAAAGAGGTTGAGGAGGCTTACGAGGACTATGAGCCTACCCGAGCTGGTCGTGCTATACAGGATTTTGTAATAGAGCAACTCAGCAACTGGTACGTAAGGTTGAACCGCAAACGTTTCTGGGGTGGCGAGTATAATACCGACAAGATAGCCGCGTTCCAAACCCTTTATACCTGTTTGGAAACTGTTGCCATGCTGGCTGCGCCCATTGCACCATTTTACATGGATCAGCTGTTCACTGACCTTAACCGTGTTACACATCACCATTCAGCCGAAAGCGTTCACCTTGCCGATTTTCCTAAATGCAACTCTGCATTGATTGATAAGAACCTTGAGGAGAAAATGGAAATGGCGCAATCAATTTGCTCGCTTGTGCTTGGCTTGCGCCGTAAGGTTAACATCAAGGTTCGTCAGCCCTTACAAAAAATCATGATTCCCATCCTTGATGAAAAATTCAGGGAGCAACTTGCTGCCGTTGAAAACCTAATACTAAGTGAGGTTAACGTAAAGGAACTTGAATACCTTAGCGACTCATCGGGGATTCTGGTTAAAAAGATAAAACCGAACTTTAAGACCCTTGGCCCTCGTTACGGAAAGGCTATGAAAGCCATTTCCGAAGCCATCGCCAACATGTCGCAGGAAGACATTGCTACTTTTGAGCGCAACGGACAGTTCACCATAAAGGCAGCCGAGGGAGATATCAATCTAACCCTTGAGGATGTTGAAATTCTCTCGGAAGATATACCCGGATGGCTTGTTGCAAACGAAGGACGTTATACAGTTGCCTTGGATATTACCATTACCGAAGAGCTTCGCATGGAGGGTATTGCCCGTGAACTCATCAATAGGGTTCAAAATATGCGAAAGGATTCGGGCTTTGAGGTAACCGATAAAATCCGCATCAAAATACAGAAACACGACAAGCTAAACAAGGCCATTGAGGTTCATAGGAACTATATCTCCACCCAAACACTTGCCCGTGAAATTATTTTGGTTGAGGGGGAACTAAATGGAAATTCTAACGTAGTAGAGTTAGACGATGAACTAACTACCGCTATTGTTGTTGAAAAGATTGAATAGCTGAGTTGTTTTTTTACTTTGATTTTTTTATATCTTTAGCAAAATTTAAAAAGCCATGGGAGAGAAGACCAGATATTCGGATGAGGAGTTGGCAGAATTTAAGGAAATTATTCTGCAAAAACTCGAAAAGGCACGCCGGGATTACGAAATCCTGAAGAGTGCCATTACCATGGATGAGAGTAACGATACCGAGGACACCTCGCCAACCTTTAAGGTTTTGGAGGAAGGCGCTTCGACCCTCTCGAAGGAGGAAGCCGGACGATTGGCTCAGCGCCAGCTCAAGTTTATACAACACCTTGAGGCTGCCCTGGTGCGTATCGAGAACAAAACCTATGGTATTTGCCGCGAAACCGGTAAACTGATTTCTAAAGAACGCCTCCGTGCCGTTCCACACGCAACGCTTAGCATCGAAGCTAAGAACAGTCAACGATAGCTGTAAGTGTTAATATTTATTTCTTATCAAAGCGACCGTTTGGTCGCTTTTACTTTTTATATTAGTTTTACACCTTAAATGGTTAACCTATGAAATTCAACAAGAAACACTTAGCCTTTCTGATAATCCTTCTTATCCTGGTAATCGATCAAGCCCTAAAGATCTGGATTAAAACCAGCTTTGCCATTGGCGATGAGATGAAAGTGATTGGAAATTGGTTCATTCTGCACTTTACCGAAAATCCGGGCATGGCCTTTGGTTTAAAGTTCTGGGGTATTTGGGGAAAAATTGGGTTAAGCATATTCCGTATTGCTGCAATTATTGCCATTGCCTGGTATCTTAATCACCTTATTAAGCAACAGGTAAAAACAGGTATCATTGTAGGCCTTTCACTTATCCTTGCTGGAGCCATTGGAAATATTATCGATAGCGCATTCTACGGTTACCTTTTCGATAGTGGAACAATCTACAACGACCAGTTCAACCAATGGGTATCGTACTATGGCATTTCAAAATTGAATTTTGTTGGCTACGCAGGATTCCTTCAGGGTTGTGTGGTCGATATGTTTTACTTCCCAATAATCGATACCGTTTTACCATCGTGGATTCCCTTTATAGGCGGTGAACACTTTGTGTTCTTCAGACCTGTATTCAATATTGCGGACTCATCCATAACTGTAGGGGTTATATACCTACTACTTTTCCACCGAAACACGCTTTTTGGCCAACATAAAAACTAAAAAACCTTATAGGCTATGAACCGCAAAGTTGTAATCATTATGGGCTCAAAGGCTGACCTTGACTGGGCCAACCAAATTGTAGCAGTGCTTAAAGGTTTTGGAATCGAAACCGTAATGCGAATTGCATCGGCCCATAAGGTGCCGCTCAAGTGCTATGAGCTGATTAAACATTACGAGAAAGAAAACGTGGTGTTTATCACCATAGCCGGCATGAGCAATGCATTAAGCGGTTTTACCGATGCCCAAACCCACTGCCCGGTAATTGCCTGCCCCCCATACAGCGATAAATTTGGAGGGGCTGATATTTACTCCAGCCTACGCATGCCGTCGGGTGTTGCCCCGCTCACCATTCTTAGCCCCGAAAATGCGGCTATTGCTGCCGCAAAAATAATTGGGCTATCGAACCCCGATATTCAGAAAAAAATTGCTGAATATCAGGAAAAGAAACGAACTGAGATTGAAGAGGCCGATAAAAATCTGCAGTAATTGTTATAAATGGGAATAGTTGGCGTTGACATTGACCGTGCTGCATCAATTATAGCTAACGGTGGGGTTGTGGCTTTCCCTACCGAAACGGTTTATGGGTTGGGTGCAAATGCCCTTAATCCTAATGCTGTAGCCAAGGTTTTTGCACTAAAGGAGCGGCCTTCGTTCGATCCGTTAATTGTCCATATAGCATCGGTCGATAGCATTGGCCTTCTAACCCCAAGCACCGATTCCAGAATTTTTCGGTTAGCCGAGCGCTTTTGGCCGGGTCCACTTACCATAGTTGTTCCTAAAAGCAACATTGTTCCGGGTATTGTAACCTCCGACCTCGAAACGGTTGGCATCCGCATGCCCAACCACCCCATTGCCCTTGAGCTCATCAAGAAATCGGGGTGTGTAATTGCAGCCCCCAGCGCCAATAAGTTTGGTCGGGTTAGCCCTACACGCGCCGAGCACGTGTTAAAGCAACTACCCGATGTGAATTACATACTCGATGGTGGTAAAACCACAGTTGGCATTGAATCGACCGTGGTAACACTCGACAACGAAGGGTTCATCATTTTGCGCCATGGTGCAATTACCCATAACCACTTGGCTCAGGTTGTTAATCCATCGAGCGCACATCTGGCCCAAAAAGGCCTGGCATCGCCCGGACTGCTTAAATCGCACTATAGCCCAAACAAACCATTATACATTGCTGGTGAAACCAGCAAATCCATTGACCCATCGAGGGCGGGATATATTGCCTTTGGGAAAAAGCCAGAAGGTAACTACAAACTTGTAGAGTACCTATCGGAAACGGGCGATATGGTAGAAGCGGCAGCACATCTTTTTGAAAAAATACATGCCTTTGAGGACTCCGATGTTGACTACATCCTAATCGATCCCGTACCGGAAACCGGCATTGGCATTGCTATTATGGACAGGTTGCGTAAAGCGGCTTACAGATATAGGTAAAGTTGTTCGTTGACCCGTCCCCTCATGTCATGCTCAGCCCAGTCGAATTTGAAGAAGCTTCTATTCATAGATTTATTCAAGAAGCGAAAAAGAATGCTGATGGCGAAATAATGAATCAAATAAGTAAAAAAGTTGTTACCATTAAAGCTCATCCAACACAAAAAATGAATGAATTTATTGAAAAATTAAATTCACCGCACTAAAAGGGACAAGTCAGGAGCGGTTGGGCTTTGTAATGCCAAAAAGTAACTAAATGTATTATTGTTTTACCAAAAAGTTGCACTTGTAGTTTAAATCTAACAACAAAATATAAGATTCATTTTTTAATTTGATTTGTAAACTACAAAAAACTTTATACCTATTTCGTCTTTTGTTGATATTCCCATTAATGATGGATTTTCAATTTTAAAATCAGACATTTTAACCACAAATGTTCCACTAGCTTCAATTGTTTTGTCGGTTGTTTTTGTTACAACATCAAATGTAATAGATTTTTTAACTCCGTGAAAAATCAGATCGCCTATAACAGATGATTTATTCCCATTGTTTATAATTGAAGTACTTGTAAAAGTTACATTAGGATATTTTAATCCCTCAAGCACCTCTATCATGTGTGAATCGCGATTTGCATTTTGACTGTCAAAAGATGAAACGGGAATTAATACAGCAACTTTTGCTATTTGTTTATTTTCGGGATTTAATAAAAGTACCGAATTCACATTTTTACTAGTTCCTTCCCAATCGTGCAACGGGTGAGACATTGCATAAGTAACATACGAAACCGCTTTGTCGGCACTATATTTTACAGTATTTTGACCGTTAACTATTGTAATGCTTAAAATTATAGTAAAAGTAAACATTAATGTATTTTTCATTTTGTTTTGGTTTTAAAATTTTATTACGATTTCTGCTGCAAGAAATGATCCAAAAGCAGTAAAGGCAGCAGCCCTATGCCATTTTCTCATTTGTAACACATGCTTGCTTGGTGGTAAATTTCCTTCATTCTCAGTTTGTTCGGCTAAAATATTAGTGGCTATCATACTTGTCATGTGAATAATAGCTAAATATTTATGCATTTTAATACTGCTAAAACCTTTTCGCTCATTAAGCATTTTTGGTGGCGTAAATAACGAGAGTGCCGCTGTAGTAAAATAGCCAATATTAATACCTGCAGCTAATCCTTCATGCAAATCTTTGACACTCTTATCTCCATTATATAATTTTGAACCAACAAATCCTTGGGCTATCATTCCTAGCGATGTTAAAGTTCCTAAAACCTGATGAGTTACCAACATGGTTCTACGAATTTTTAATTCGTGCGCTCTTTTTTCTGGTGTGAGTTCAAAAGCATCAAAATTTCGCATTAACCCTTTTTCTCCCCACAACATTCTTTGAGTTATAATCATGTGGTCGGGAAGCAATTTTTCTTGATTTGAACTATCAGAACTTAGTGAATTTAGCAAATCGTCTTCAACTTTTATTGAATCATTTTGTGCATTTAAGTTATTGATAGTCAAGAGAAACAAACCAAATAGTATTATAAATATTTTTTTCATACCTGTTAAGTTTCACAAGGTGGGTTCTAAAAATTCATTTTTTTTATTTTGATTTTAAAAAATGGCAGAACTCATTAACCAATTTTCTAAAATCGGTATAAAGATACAAACTATTTTTTTATATTGTTCATTTTTAATTCAGGTAGATTTAAACTGTTGGCATCATTTCCACATTAATTTGTGTATCACCATTGTTAACCATTTCTTTTTGCTGGGTAAGGATTTGAAATCTTTGATTACCTTGCGGTATATGGAATGAATGGGCTTTTATATCCTCGTTTCGTCAAAAATATTGACAAGACGTTCTTTCCGATTTGTCGGAAAGCGAAGCGAGTAAACGAGGACGAGATGGAATAAAGAAAAGTTAAAATAAAAATGGTGGTTGTAAAAAATCATACTATTTTCCTGAGTTGTTTGTTGATAGCAAATAAATTAGAACGTGATTACACTGATTAAAATGATTTACATGGCTCTATTGTAACTAAACATCAAAATCCTAACACTAAACACTTTATCCTTTATCCTTAAATCTTAAACATTACTTGCATAGGCAAGTGTTCCAACGCTAACCTTAACGTCAACAGAGTCTAAAAGGGTTTGGGCACAGGTTTCAAGAGTTGCCCCGGTGGTTATAACGTCATCAACCAGGAGCACATGCCCCTTTTCAATCTTCTCGGGATTTTTGACAGCGAAAGCCCCAGCAATGTTTTGCATACGCTCAATGCGCGACTTTTTGGTTTGCGTTTGCGTGTAAACGTTCCTCAGCAGAACATCGGTTACTACAGGCACTCCCATAGCCTCCGACAACCCTTTAGCTATAACCTCGGCCTGGTTGTATCCACGTTCCCTAAACCGCTTGGGATGCAACGGTACGGGAACTATTGCCGTTATCGGCTTATATAGGTCAGAGTTCCTCAACTCTAACCCAAACTGTCTGCCAAGGAATACGCCAATATCATCGCGTCCCTGATATTTCAGCAAATGCAAAAGCTTGCGGTAACGACTACCCTTGCGGAAGAAGAAGAATGAACAGGCATGATCCACGTTAACCCTACCCCAAAATATTTGCGATACAGGATTATCGGGCCAATTCCAAAATCGGGTTCGGGGAATATGGTATAAACAGGAGGTGCATAGCACCTCCTCGTATAGCGAAAGCCCATCGTGACAAACGGAGCAAACGTTAGGATAAAAAAGGTTGATAAAATCGTATGTAATACGTTTTACCCCATAAAATTTAGTTGCTTCGGGTCCACTCCACCTCTTTCCCAATGAAAGAGAAACCTATGTAGCCCTTAACATGAAGTAAATTATAGTTCCCATCGTCGAACCACATGTAGCACTTGTAGGTTTTCCCCTCCTTGGGATTATAGATTGTGCCATCAACCCACTGGCTATCCTTGTAAACAAATCCATCGAGCATTCTTAGACCCATAATCGGCCTATTTTGCAACTTGGCATCGGGATTCTTATCGTCAACCTTGGGTTTCCCATCCTTGTTGGGTTCCTTTAGCCAAGTAATCTCACCGTAGAATTTCCCCTTGGCATCCTTCTTAATGGTAACTTTGGAATCGCCGTACTGGGTTAGCCATGTACCAAGAACCTTATCCTGATGCTGTGCCATTGCCGGCACCAGTATCATCAATGCAAATGCAAGCAACAATAACTTCTTCATAGTAATTTTAGGTTGGTTACGAATTTCAATATTAGCGAATTTTTATCAATTACCTAATTTCAACGATAAAACATCCCTGATACTTGGCTTGCGCGTTTTGCTTTGCCTTCTCGGCATCGGCACGGGAGGTAAATGGGCCAATGAGTACCTTAAAAAGACGCTCGTTGCTAACCGTTAAAACCTGAATGCAAGGCCTCTTTCCAAATTGTTCCTGGGCATCAGCTAAAACGGTAAAAATATTGGCCTGCTCCTTGAAGCTGCCTAACTGTAAGTAAAATCCCTTTTTGATTTGTTTTTGGACCTCAACCGAAAAATACTCTGCCGATTCGGATACGCCGGTTTGCAGATTGCTCTTTGTTTCATTGGCTTGAGCAGCAACTGCTACCTTACCCGCATCGCCTGGCTGGTTTTTGGGGGCCACAACCTTTGGCTCAAGTTTTACCCCCTGGTTATCTATCACCTCTATTCTTACCCTTGCAATCCCTTTGCCTATCATTCCAAGCCTCTCGGCTACCGATTTTGAAACATCAGTTATTCTGCCGGGCACAAATGGACCCCTATCGTTTACCCGGGCTATGGCCGATTGGTTGTTATCCAAATTGGTGATTTTAACCAGTGAACCGAATGGGATGGAAACATGGGCACAGGTTGCCTTTAAGTGGCTGTATCGCTCACCCGATGCTGTTACCCTGCCCTCAAAACTATCGTCGTAAATTGATGCATTCCCTTCCTGAACATAACCTACCTGACCGGAGGTAAGCAAGGGTATAAGCCAAAAAAGAATTAGTACCGATTTGTGCATTACTGTATAGCTTGGTTTAAGAACTTTATCAATGGGCTCAACGTTTCAAACACCTCAATTGTCCTGCGATCAAAATCGGGATGTATAAGCTCCTGATCGGTAAAATCGCATGTGGGTGTTATATGTTTCAATCGGAGAAAATGATCTAACTCCGAATCGAACTCAAACCCAGCAGGTGTGCGTTTAGCCTGTTCAACGCCCTCCCAGGTAAAGGTTGATTTAAACTTGGGATTGTTGATAATTGAAAGGAACTCGGTACGGTTATCAACCATGGCCATGCGTACCTCTTTCATAACGGGAGTAGGAGCCATATACAGTCCTCCCGAAGCAAACGAACTCCCGGGCTGGATATGGATGTAGTACCCGCAGCTGTTGCTCTTCCTTCCACCTGGGGCAATAAAAGCCCCAAAGTTCTCCTTGTACGGATTTTTATTGGCCGAAAAACGAACATCACGGTATATGCGGAAAGTGCAATCGCGGGGCTCAAGAGCGCCTATCGATTTATCGAATCGGCTAATGCCCGCTATCAATGTGAAAATAAACTGCTGAAAATCGGCATTTGCCAGCTCGTAGCTATTGCGGTTTGCCTGAAACCACTCGCGGTTATTGTTCTTTGACAGGTTAACCAGAAAATCAACTGTTTCCTTCTTTAGTCCGGGCATTGGGGTTTGGGTTTACTAACAAATTTACTAAAATATTTTATGCCGATAATAAAAAAAGCCACCCTAAAAGGTGGCTTCCTGTCGGCTCGGTGGGGATCGAACCCACGACCCCATGATTAAGAGTCACGTGCTCTACCAGCTGAGCTACGAGCCGTTATTTTTGTGGCTGCAAATTTAGTATCTTTTTTAACCAACGCAAAATGTCATCTAAAAATTTACTTTCTTTACGGAAAATTTTTGTTAAACAACTTAAAAGCAGGGCGCAAGAATGGTACGCAGAACAATTCTTATTACCGGAGGTGCAGGCTTCATTGGCTCACATGTGGTTCGCAGGTTTGTAAAAAACTACCCCGATTACCTGATTATCAACTTTGATAAGCTAACCTATGCAGGGAACCTGCAAAACCTAATTGATATCGAGAACAAGCCCAACTACAGGTTTTTTAAGGGCGATATTGCCAACGAGGCCGATGTTGATAGGGTTTTTAGCCAATTTGCCATTGATGGTGTTATCCATTTAGCCGCCGAGTCGCATGTTGATAGGTCGATTACCGATCCGATGGCGTTCATTCGCACAAACATAGTTGGTACCACCGTTCTGCTTAACGCTACCCGTAAGTTCTGGAATGGCAACTGGGATAACAAGCTTTTCTACCATATATCCACCGATGAAGTTTATGGCAGTCTGGGCTCGGAGGGTTTCTTCACCGAGGAAACAGCCTACGATCCCCGCAGTCCATACTCCGCCTCAAAGGCATCGTCCGATCATCTGGTTAGGGCTTACCATCATACCTATGGCCTCCCCGCAGTAATATCGAACTGCTCCAATAACTACGGGCCAAACCAGTTCCCCGAGAAGCTAATTCCGCTCTCAATCCATAACATTAAGAACAACAAACCCATACCCATTTACGGGAAAGGGGAGAACGTTCGCGACTGGCTTTACGTTGAAGACCATGCTGCCGCCATCGACCTGATTTTCCATAGGGCAAAGCCCGGAACAACCTACAATATTGGTGGAAACAACGAGTGGAAAAATATCGACCTTATCAGGCTGCTTTGCCGAATAATGGATAAGAAACTGGGCAGAACCCAGGGCGAATCGGAAAGGCTGATAACCTTTGTAAAGGACAGGGCCGGCCACGACCTGCGTTACGCCATCGACTCAAGTAAAATACAACGTGAACTTGGCTGGAAGCCATCGCTAACCTTTGAGGTAGGCCTCGAAAAAACGGTGGACTGGTACTTGGCCAATGAGCAATGGCTCAACAACGTGGTAAGCGGCGATTACCTAAAATACTACGAG
>Ga0078972_1007509_pt1 | contig 24158 bp, 19 predicted proteins | sample YelNatPaOPGAMG01_FD_67568 | JGI IMG/M metagenome (GOLD analysis project Ga0078972, IMG submission 67568) | Hot spring thermophilic microbial communities from Obsidian Pool, Yellowstone National Park, USA - OP-RAMG-01 (SPADES assembly) (version 2) | ecosystem: Environmental > Aquatic > Thermal...
CATGAGCAATAAGACCCGATCTCTGCTGAAGCTGGCTCTAATCCCCCTGGCTGCTGCCATCGTGGCGCTGCAGGTGTCTATAGATCCCAAGGTTGCCGAAATCCACAAGGGCGAACACACTGCCTTGGCCGGCATCTCAAATGAGTTCATTCTGGGGCCCATGCTGGGGCTGCAGCAGGCCGTCGCCGGGGCGCTGTGGGTGCGGGCAGACGAGTTTTTCCATGAAGGCGACTATGATGCCATTCTGCCCATGGTACGCATGGTCACCTGGCTGGATCCACACCAAATTGATGTGTACATCACCGGGGCCTGGCACCTTGCCTATAACTTCACCGACTCTAATGAGCGTTCAGACCGCAGGTATATACCCGCTGCCCAGAAGCTCTTGGAGGAGGGAGTGGAGAACAACCCCACGGTGTACGATATCCCGTTTGAGCTCGGCTGGGAGAACGCCGACAAGATCAAGAACTATGAGCGCGCCGAGTATTGGTTCCGGGATGCGGCTTCTAAGAAAGGGACCGACCAGCAAGGGCGTACCAATCAACCTGCGCCTATGTTCGTGTGGCATCAATTGGCACACACGTTGGAACGCGAAGGCAAGATTGATGAGTGCCTGGACATTTGGCGCAAGGCTCTGGCAATGTCCGAAGAGAAGGTGAAGCAGATCAAGGAGTTTAAGTCTCCGGAGGCTTTCCAAACTCGCAATGTGCGTGACACCGAGCGCCACAATCTTATGCTCACTCTGGAACGCCGCTTCAGCCGATACGTGCACGAGATCAATTTCGATATAGACAAGGCCCAAACGAAGTACATTGATATGAAGACAGGGGAGCCCCATCCCGCTAATGCCTACCTGGCCACTAGCCCCGACGACGGTGTGCCCATCGGCACACCGAGGCCCCCCGCTACGGCAAAGCCGTGGGAGACGGCGTTCGACGTACGGCCTACCTTCACTCAGCCGAAGGTCCTGGATCTTAAGGGGCAGTTCAACATCGCAGATGGAGCGCGCGTAACGATCCGACTGCATGATTATGACTGGCGAGAAAAGCAGCTCAAGGAGTTCACCTTCGACATTGATCAGAGCCAGACGATTATGCAGGATCAACATTCCGTGCGGGATGGCCGGTGGGGACGGCGCATTGACATGAGCAAAGACCCCAAGATGTACAGCTTTACCCGGCCCTACTATTACCTTATCTTCGAGTTCAATCCTCGGCAGACTTCCCCATTCATCCAAGACAAGATCGGCTGGAGCGGCGAGGGCATGACGGACAAAAAGTACCTTTGGGTGGATCGGTCCGTGAACCCGCCCGTACGCATCATTCGGAAGGTCTACCGCATCTCGCGGGATCAAGTGATGGGAAGGCGCCCAATCACCGAGGCGGATGTGATCCCCAACGCCGAATACGCTCGCATCCAGGCGGAGGAACGCGCCGGAGCCAAACAGCCGGGGTAATTCGAACCGCATCCCTCGAAGCAATGCTCACGACGTGGGGGTGTTCGCATACCCGGCGAGACACAGGAATGCTTGATGGCCCGATGCCGCGTTCATAATGTGGAGACGCTTCTCCGTTGCGCTCGTTGCGGTGAGCCCATTTGCCCTGATTGCGCCATTCCAGGTCCGGCCGGCTTCTTATGCTACGCTTGCGCCCGGCCCCAGTGGGCGACCCTGCGGGGATTGCAATCCGGGCGTTTCCTTTTAGCCGGTTTGGCGGGGCTAGCGGCTGCGTGCCTGGGAGGCTTCTGCTTGGGGCTGTTCTATCGGCTCGGCTTCTTGCTTCTGTGGATTGGGCTGTTCGACGGCTTGATCGTAGCCGCCGTGATGCTCCGCTTGGCGGGCAACCTGCGCGGCCCGGCCGTAGAAGCCACGGCGGTGGCGGTGGTGGTAGCGGGATTTGTTGTTGGGATCAGCGCTTACTTTGTATACCGCGGCCTGCCTCCTCAACCGGCAGCCGTGGCCGGGTTTCTTACGCGTCAATTTTTCCTGCTGGTGGGGCTAGGCATGGCAGCATTCGGTGCCTATAGCCGCGTGAGGTACGGCTAGCTCCGAACATTCCATGGATTGCGGTGCAGGAGCGGGCGAGGCCGGCCTTCCACGGCTGCCTCGTTGTGAAGTATTAATGTTGCGCTAAGCTCCACACCACGTAAATGCAGTAGAAAGCTCCCCCGGCAAAAAGCTCTCCAACGGTTAAATGCTTGCGCCAACTTAAACCCGCCCACAGGGTGCCCGCTGCTGCCAAGGATGTTCCAACGGAGGCCAAAGACTGGGCGTCCAGACGCCAATCCGTCAGCAGGATGCCGATGGCCGGCGGTATGCTGCTTTGGAAGACCATGGCACCGGTAATGTTCCCCAGTGCAAGAGTGTCCCGTCGGCGGCGTATCCACAGGACAGAATTGAACTTCTCGGGCAACTCCGTGGCTACGGGGGTTATGAAAAGGGATAAGATCAACGGCCTCACGCCCAGGACCCGGGCAGTGTGGGTAAGGGCATCCACAAAGATATGGGCTCCTGCTACCAACAACAACAAACTCAATCCTACTTGTGTGCCCACGGTCCACAGTGGGGGAGCCCCCGATTTGCGGTGTAGGGCAAGGCGCCCGGGCTGTTCCCGCACTTTGGGCGGCGGATTGTGAAGGAAGGTAGCGCGCACATAAACCCCGTAAAAAACGACCAGTGCCCCGGCGATGATCCAGCGCAGAAGAGGCACGGGCACGAAGGATGCTGCGGCGGCCCCCAGGAATACGATGAAGAAATACCGCAGATCGCGCTTCATCACATGCTCATCCACATGTAGCACCGTGCTTCTTCGACCGCGCCTGGCGAACATCAACACCGCCACTCCCGTTACAAACATCGCGAGCGTCGAAAGCATCAAGGGGGCGCCTAGGATCGCTCCGATCCCTACGTCTTCGCCCGCTCCCGTGCGGAAACCGAACACTAGCGCAAGGATCGCGATGAGGGTCTCGGGGATGGTTGTGCCGACTGCGGCAAGGATGCTGCCCACTGCTCCTTCGGCCAATTTGAGGCGATGGCCCGCCCATTCGATGCCATTGGTGAAAAGGTGGCATCCCAGAAGGATCACGCCCAAACTAACCAGCAGGAGCAGCCAAGTTCCGATCATGCTTAGTGTCGTCCTTGATTGAAGTGATGGAGAGGATCCACGCTGTAAAGAGCAGAAGCGCGCAGCACACAAACGGCACGTAATGGTTGGGATGATGGGTATGCACAAAAGGCAGAGGGATGCGCGCGTGTTCGTAGAGCCAGCCACCGATCGGCGCGCCGATCATAGCTCCCAGCCCCTGTGCGGTGCCCACCGCGCCCATAACTGCTCCCCGCTGCCTGGGATCACAGGAGGAGCTGATGAGGGCCATCCACGCAGGAAACGCCACCACGAAGCCCACGCCGATAAGGGAACCGCCCAAAACCAGAGCGATCTGATTCTTTATGAGCACCAGGGAGAGCATGGACACGGCGCACACGCCGATGCCCCATCGTACGGCCCGTACCTTGCCCATGATGTCCCCAAGGGATCCCAAGGGCACCGATGCCGCCGCGATCACCAGTGCAGGCACCAAGAGAAGGGCGCCGAAGCGAACTTCGCTCACATCGAACTCGGCCATGGCAAAGAGTTTGATGATGAGCATCACCATCCCAATACCCAGGAATGTGATGAAGGTCATGAGCAGAAGCATGGGGATCTGGCGAAGGGCGGTCATAAGAGCCTTAAGGTTGAAGCCAGTCTCCAGGTCCGCCCGTGCGTGGATGTGGTGCGGGCGGATATCGGGAACCCTCCATAGGGCCACGAGCGCGGTGAGCAGGAAAAGAAAGGCTACCACGTAGAAGGATGCCTGCCGCGGATCCACTAGATGCTCATGGAAATGCTTGGCCATGAATTGGGAATGGCGCGCCATCATTCGTGGGACCTTTTGCGTGAAGAGGGCCGTGATATCGTTTGCTGCGCCCCCGATGAGCGGCCCCAAAGCGATGCCCATAAGGTACGTTACATTGAAGAGGCTCATGGCTTGGGAACGGCGATCTTCCTCAATAACGTCGGCGATCATTGCCAGGGCTGATGGCCAAAGCGCTGCAGCGCCCAATCCGTCCAGCACGCGCAATGCCACGAAGAAGTACCACTGGTGGGGTTGCACGGCGAGGGTGAGGAGGGCGGTCACCACACTGATCATAGGTCCGGCGAGGATGAGGCGCTTGCGGCCAATGCGATCGCCAAGGGCGCCGAAGAAGCCTTTCGTAATGCCTTCGCACACCAGGAATGCGGTGCCGATCGCCGCTACAGATGCCTCGCCGTAGTGCATGCTGAACTTGAGGTACACCGGCATGGCGGATACATTCATGACGGCGTAGGCAAGCTCGGCCACGCCTGCCACCGTAGCAATGGCAAACAGAACAGCCCGCGGCCGCGCGTTGGGTTTGGCCGGCGCGAATGCTTTCAAACGGCGGAACATGCGGTGTGTTAAACGGATCGGCAAAGGCGCCCCGGTGCCGGGAACCGGGCTAAACGATAACGGGAGTGTGGCGCAGCCCACCTATGACTGCGCCACATCGTAACTAGCGGGTGAGCCTCACCATGGAACAGCTAGGCGATGGCCACTTCTTTCCCTGCCTCGGATGAGGCGTAAATGGCGTCCATAATCTGCGCCACCATAAGCCCTTGCTCACCTGTTACTAAAGGTTCACGCCCTTCGAGAATGCACTCGATGAACGACTTAATCTCAGCAGCATGCGTGTTCACGTTGGGGCTGGGGAATTCGGGCTTAAAGATCTGTAGCGACCGGTGACGCTCCTTGATGATGGTGAGAGGATTCGTAGTGGCTCCTCCCTCCGTTCCGCATAGGGTGCTGTTGAAGATGTCCTCGGGAATGTTCGCTACGAAGCTGGACTCCAGAACGATGGATGCGCCGTTCTCGAAACGGATGAGGGCCGAGGCGAAATCCTCAACGGTAAAGTTCTTGTAATCCCATTGGCCCATGAAACCTACGATATCACTTCGGTGCCCGAACTTGGCGTAGGTTACGCCTGAGGCCGCGGTAGGCTTGGGATGCCCCATGAGCCAAAGGGTGAGATCCAGGATGTGCACTCCGATATCAATGAGCGGTCCGCCACCCTGTTTGCTCTTATCTATGAAGACACCCCACCCCGGGATGCCCCGGCGACGGAGTGCTTGCGCGCGAGCGTAATAGATCTCCCCAAGGTCCCCGCTATCCACATAGGTCTTCAGGAGCTGGTTACTGGGAGCGAAACGACTGTTGTAACCCACCTGAAAGATCTTCTTGGCTTTGCGGCCGGCCTCAACCATCTGACGTGCTTCTTGGGCATTCATGGCGATGGGCTTTTCGCAAAGCACGTGCTTTCCCGCGCGGAACGCTTCAATCGTAGGCGCCATATGGAGGTAGTTGGGAGTGCATACGGAAACCGCGTCTACTTCCGGCATCTCCAGGAGCTTGCGATAGTCCGTGAAGACGTGGGGGACGTTGAACTTCTCGGCAGCTTGCTTGGCGGTGTCCGGGTTAATATCAGCTACTGCCACAATTTCGCACAGATCGGGAATTGCTGCATATCCCGGCATGTGGGCGTTCTGCGCGATGCCGCCCGAGCCGATGATGCCGACACCTACTTTCGTTTTGGTTCGCTTCAATTGGCGTCTCCTTATTGCTTGATGTAATGCGGCCGGAATGGCCTGGCCGCTGGTTCAATTCGTCCTCAGCCCTCCTGACCCTGCAGATCGGGTGGGGTGGGGCGTTCCCGTGCCAGCAAAGCTCCGGCGGCTCCCCCGACTGCGGTGAGAGGAATACATAGCGCAGCGATGCACCATGCGCGGGCAGGGGCTGCACCCAGCCGTCCTTGGAGGCCAAGCAGGATTGCCGCGCCTCCAAAATAGATAAGTGCTCCCGCCCCAGATGCAGCCAGCGCAGATCGCAGGATTATCCCTGGAGCAGCGCCTTGGCGACGAAGTATGGGAACGGCTACGTAGCACATCACCGAGCCTGCTACGGAGGGGTACAGGGCCAGAAGGGCCCAGATGCTCCCAGCCATGAAGCCACATGCAGGGAAGTCCGGCACACTTCCCGCGGCTTCGAAGGCGTAGTTAACCAGGAGCATGGCACACGCTACCAAAAGCGCGGCGGCGGCATTCACTCCGTGTATCACGATGCGTTGCATGGGGCGTTCGTCTCGCAGGAGCCCGCTCCAGGGGCCTTCGGTCGGGGGCACGATCTGCCCGGATTGTATCACAATTGTTGGATGCAGGGCAACCGGTGCGCGTGGAGACATCTCCCTCCGGTTATAGCCTCGGCCGTCGGGGCGCCCCGCGCACCTGATGACAATAGCGACATCGAGCTTCGTATCGCTCGGAGGCGCCGATTAAGATGATGGGGTCGTCCCACGCAGCCGGTTTACCGTCTATCAGGCGCTGGGTTCGGCTTGCTTCTGCTCCACACACTTGGCAGATGGCGTGGAGCTTCACAACATTGTCTGCCAGGGCCAGTAAGCGCGGCATGATACCGAAGGGTTCACCACGGAAATCTTGATCCAATCCCGCAGCGATCACGGTTCTGCCGTCATCGGCCAACAGGTTGCAAAGATCTACGATGCCGGCATCGAAGAACTGCACCTCTTCGATCCCGACGACTTCCGTGTCCGGATGAAGGTTCTGGGCCAGATCTTTGGAACCGGCTATGGATTGGGCCTCTAGGCCGGTGCCGTCATGGGTGCGTATGATGGTTGTTTCACAGCGCGTGTCCAGGGCGGATTTGAAGACCTGAACCTTGCGCCGAGCGTGCATGCTTCGACGGATGAGCCGGATGAGTTCCTCGGTTTTGCCGGCGAACATGCACCCGGTAATCACCGTTAATGATCCGTTGCGCCGTTTGCGAGATACCGCCACATCCACACCCCATCTGTAGCAAGCGCTTGGAATGTGAGTTCGGCGCGTACACCGGGAATCCCTTTGCAAACGCACCGCTATCAGTCGTCACGATGGGTTGGGGGATGGCCCTGCGGCGCAGGGCCGGAACGCGTTCCCATGGGCAAGCAATGGCGTTGCTTGACCGGCTGCGCGTTATTCCGTGGATGAACCTGCTTCGCTACCAGGAGGCGTCGGCGGATGCACGGGCAGGATGACTGTGAAGCGGCTACCCTTCCCCGGTTCACTTTGGCACGTTATGGACCCACCGTGCAATTCCACAAGATGTCGAGTGAGGTATAGGCCAAGGCCGGTACCGGGTATGTGCGCGATATCCTGACGATCTACACGCTCGAAGCGTTGGAAGAGTTTGGAGAGCTGTTCCTGCGTCATTCCGAGGCCGTGATCCTCAACCACAATGCGCACGTGGCCGTTGATCGCCTCCGCACAGATGGATATCTCCCCACCATTGGGCGAATACTTTACTGCGTTGGTGAGGAGGTTATCAAAAATCTGGTGAAGCTTGTCCGCATCTGCCTCGATTTCCGGGAGGTCATCGGGTACAGACACGGTGACGGAATGCGCATCGGTCCAGAACTTATAAAAGCGGATGGCGCGCGCCGCCTTCCTGATGATGGTGGTAAGGGACACAGGTCTAAGCGCAAGGGTGATAGGTTTGCCTGCTTCTAGGCGTGAGGAGTCCAGGAGGTCATTGATGAGGCCGAGCATCCTGCTGGTTTCCGCCTCGATAATGTCGTAGAATTCGTTGCGCGTAGCACTGTCGAGCTTGCCATCGTTCTGGAGGGTTTGGATGAAGCCACGGATGGTGGTGAGCGGATTCCGCAATTCGTGGGACACGTAGGAAATAAACTCGTTCTTTAGACGCGCTGCCTCCTCCAGTGCGAGGCGCTGTGTCTCCTCCTGATGAAGCTTCTGTTGGAGCTGGATGCGCTCCTCCAAAGAGCGGCGGAGGTTATCGTACAGGCGCGCGTTCTCAACGGCAATTGCTGCCTGGTTTGCAAACGCCGTGAGCATCTCCAAATGCTCTTCGGTGAACACACCGGTCTTCGCCCGATTGTCCAGATAAATGACGCCTATGGGCCGTCCTTGAGCGATGAGGGGCACGCAGAGCACGGAGCGCACTTGGGATAGGCGAACGCTTGTGTGCGATGCAAACCGAGGGTCTTGCAGGGCATCGAGCGAGAGGATGGGTTCCCGCGCATAGAGGGCTCGTTCTACAATGGTGCGGCTGATTTGTGCAGCGTTTGTGGGGTCCTTGCCGGTGAGGCCTAGTTCCAACGCCACAGGATCAATGTCGTGCGTAGCCTTGCCTAGCACACGGCCCGAACCAGGCTCCACAATAAGGATGAAGCCGCGCTCGGCGTGCACAAAGTGCACAACCTGTTCGATAGCGGTGTGCAGCACCTGGGAGAGGTCTAGGGAGGAATTTAGGATCTGACCTAACTCCAGAAGCGTGCGCAGATACGATGTGGAGTTATCCGTGTTCGGCATGATGTTTTCCGCAAAGTGGGCGCGACTCGCGTTCCATTACCCGCGATCTCTATCTGAGGTTACTGCGGCGCCGCGTGTACGATTGCCTTTCGCTATGGGGACGGATACCCGCTCGGCGATCGGCTACCAGGAACATATCGGCAGAAGTGCGTCAATCTATAGGATGTTGCCGTCAAAAGATTTCCATGTGTACGTCTACTACGAGGATCTCCGGGTTTGCCTCCAAATGGTTCAGCACGTGGTCCAGGATGCTATTGGCATGGCGGCTACTGTTGGATACGCACGCCACGCCCAACGTGGCCGTGTCGTGGGCATCCAGATGATCCACCTCGGCAATGGCTATGTTGAACCGACGGCGCGCGCCTTCCAAAACGCCCTTGAGCACGTGGCGCTTTTCCTTGAGCGAGGCGGCGTCACACACCTTGAGGGTGACGGTAAGGGAACCCACATGCATGGCAAAGACCTTCCTGGGGGCACGCAGGCGGGATGCGGAACTCGCTACGGCTCCACGCGCCGCGTTTCGAAGCACTCAAGCACGTCACCCTCTTGCACGTCGTTGAAGTCGCCAATGACGATGCCGCACTCGAACCCCTGTGCCATTTCACGTACATCATCTTTCAGGTGTTTGAGGGATGCGATCTTGCCGGTAAACACTACATCGTTCCCGCGGCGTACGCGCACATCGGCGTTGCGCACTATTTTGCCTTCAGACACGTAGCAGCCGGCAATCACCATGCCTCGCGGGGTACGGAAGAGGCGTCGCACTTCGGCCCGTCCCAGGATATTCTCCTCGTAGACCGGCTCCAGCATCCCCTTGATGGCGCGCTCGATATCTTCGGTAAGCTCGTAGATAATCTGATAGGTGCGTACGTCTACGTGCTCACGTTCTGCTGCAATTTGGGCCTGCTGATCCGGCCGAACATTGAAGCCGATGACCACGGCATCCGAAGCTGCGGCCAGCATGATATCGTTCTCGCTTATGTTGCCTACTCCGGTATGGATTACGCGCACCGTCACTTCATCCTGGGGGATCTGTTGGAGTTGCCCTACCACGGCCTCCACGGAGCCTTGCACATCCGCCTTGACGACGAGGTTCAGCTCCTTGACGTCGCCTTCTCTGATGCGGCGGTAGACATCCTCTAGCGTAGGCTTGTGCGTCTTAGCAAGGTGAAGGAGGCGCTGTTGCTCTTGGCGGTTCTCTGCAATCTGACGGGCTGTGCGCTCATCCTTCACCACTTCCAGAATGTCACCCGGGCGAGGAACAACCGAAAGACCTATGACTTCCACCGGGGTGGCGGGAGTGGCTTTGTTGAGGCGTTCGCCCCGATCATTGGTCATGGCGCGGATCTTGCCGTGGGCGATGCCACAGACTACAGCCTCGCCCACACGCAGAGTTCCCTCCCGCACGAGGACCGTTGCCACGGGCCCTCGACCTACCTCCTGTTTCGCCTCGATGATGACGCCCGTGGGTTTAGCATGCGGATCTGCCTTCAGATCCATAAGGTCTGCTTGAAACAGGATGTGCGTAAGCAGATCGTCTATGCCTTTACCCGTCTTGGCCGACACCAACACGCAGTCCGTCTCGCCGCCAAAATCGGTGGGAACCAGTCCATGCTCTGCGAGCTGGATCTTCACGCGTTCGGGGTTGGCGTCGGGCTTATCTACTTTGTTGATGGCGACGATGATGGGGACGGATGCAGCTTTAGCATGAGAGATTGCTTCGAGAGTTTGAGGCATGACACCGTCATCGGCGGCCACTACTAAGATGGTGATGTCGGTGACGCTGGCGCCTCGGGCCCGCATGGCGGTGAACGCTGCGTGGCCGGGAGTGTCCAGGAACGTGATCTTGCGGCGGGCGCCTTCGTGTTCTACCTCCACCTGATACGCGCCGATGTGCTGGGTTATGCCGCCGAATTCGCCCTCTACAACGTTGGTGTGGCGGATGGCGTCCAGAAGGGTGGTCTTGCCGTGATCCACGTGGCCCATGATGGTTACTACCGGGGGCCTCTGAACCAGGGCGCCTCCCGGGGCCTTATGTTTGGGAGGAGGGGGCGCAGGCTGGGTGCGCGCATCCATCTTTACACGCAAGGCAAAGCCGTATACGCTCGCAAGCTTTCGAGCGGCATCGGGGCTGAGGCGCTGGTTCACCGCAGCCAAAACGCCCATGCTCATCAGCTTCTTCTGCACGTCCGCCGGAGGTACGCCCATCCCTACGGCCAAGTCCTTTACCGTTCCGCCAAGGGGAAATTCCACCGTCTTGCCGCTATCGGTAGGCTTACCAAGAAGCTCCCGTACGGTTTGCGCAGTGTCGGCGTCTAGGATTGCAGCCGGACCAGGGACGGACACTCCTAGGTCGTTGAGCGTGTTTACCAGGTCGGCGTGGGGGACCTGCAGTTCCTGCGCCAGATCGCTCACGCGGACACCCATTGCCATTGCGGATCACCTCATTTCCGTTTTCTCCATACGCATCCTCGCGCACCTAGCGTTCACCGGGCTAGTCGGTTCCATGGGACGAACATCGCCTTCAGTACTGCGGCTGGGAGACAACAAAAGAGTGGGCGCCCGCCCACCCTGTTGCGTGAAGAGACGTCATGGGCATTATACCATACGGCACCGGATGTGCGCGCTTTGTGGACGGCCCCGTGCTATGCGAGGCCCGCGTATGATGGGGAGAGGGGGCGCCTATTCCTCCGGATTGCGAAGGTATTCAGAACTGTAATTGGGCGGCTCTTTGGTAATCCACACGTCGTGGACGTGGCTTTCGCGAATGGCTGCGCCGGTGATGCGCATGAAGCGAGCCCGTTGCTGAAGTTCTGGAATTGTTCGGGCGCCTACATAGCCCATTCCCGAGCGGATACCCCCCAGGAGTTGATGGATCGTGTCGCTCAGGGCACCCTTGTACGGTACACGACCTTCGATGCCTTCGGGCACGAGGCGGGCCATGGGATCTTGGCCGTATCGGTCGCTGGATCCTTCACGCATGGCAGCCTCGGAGCCCATTCCTCGGTAATCTTTATAGGCACGACCCTGGTAGAGCACCACCTCGCCAGGAGCCTCATCGGTCCCGGCCAGGAGGTTGCCCACCATGATTGCGGCCGCACCGGCAGCGAGAGCCTTGGTGGCATCGCCCGAAAAGCGAATCCCTCCGTCGGCGATGATGGGCAAATCATAGCGGCGTGCTGCTTGGGCACATTCGAGGATAGCGGTAAGCTGTGGCACGCCCACTCCCGACACTACCCTTGTGGTGCAGATGGAGCCTGCGCCCAAACCTACGCGAATGCCATCGGCACCCGCCTCGGCCAGGGCCTGTACGCCTTCCGCAGTGGCCACGTTGCCGGCAATGACGGGGAGGTTTGGGAATTCCGCCTTGAGGGCGCGCACCGCGTTAATCACGCCGATGGAGTGGCCATGGGCAGCGTCCACCACGATAAGATCTACGCCGGCTTCGTGGAGGGCTGCGGCCCTTCCGACCGGGTCACGCAGAGGGCCGATCGCGGCACCCACCCGCAGCCGGCCACGGCTGTCCTTGGTGGCGTTGGGGTATTCCCGGACCTTCTGGATGTCCTTGATCGTGATAAGGCCCAGAAGTTTGAAGTGATCATCTACAATAGGAAGTTTTTCGATGCGATGTTCTTGGAGGATGGCCTGAGCTTGTTGGAGCGTTGTTCCCGTGGGGGCCGTGATCAGTTTGTGGCGGGGAGTCATCAGCTCGGAGATGGGCCGGTGGTAGTTTGTCTCAAAGCGGATGTCCCGGTTGGTAAGGATGCCCACCAGGGTGCCGGTGTCGTCCGTTATGGGCACACCGGAAATGTGGTACCGCTCCATGAGCGCCAGAGCATCGCGGATGGTTCGGTCTGGAGTAAGCGAGATAGGATCCACGATGATACCGTGCTCGGAGCGTTTTACCTTGTCCACTTCGGCCGCTTGGGCCTCCACACTCATGTTCCGATGAATGATGCCGATGCCGCCCTCTCTGGCCATGGCAATGGCCATGCGGGCTTCGGTGACCCTGTCCATGGGCGACGAGAGGATAGGCGCGCGGAGCTCGATATCGCGTGCGATTACCGTGCGCGTGTCTACCTCGGCGGGAGTGATCTGCGTGTCCATCGGGATGATGAGCACATCATCGAAGCTGAAGCCGTCTTTTAGAAGCAGATCCGCTCGCTGCATGGCCTTTCCCTTATGCGTTCCGGTGGCTTTCCGCGTGGAGCTACGGCGATGAGGGCAGTACATCCGGACGGCCCTCGTCCGCGCGAGCCCCACCTTTCACGGTTATTCTGGCATTATACCATGCCGTACCGTGGTCCTGGGGTGGGAAGGGGTACGGGTCGGTTCCGGTGAATTACGTTGAGGCATTTGGAGACGCACTCATACCTTCAAGATGGAAAGGGGAGCGGCTGTGAAGGGAACAGGATCCGCGGACGTCGCTTCGATTGCAGCGCGCTTTGCCATCGAAGAGCCGATCGTAGTGAAGGAATTCCCCGAGCGAGGCAACATCAACCAGGACACGTACCTGATTGTGTCCGGGTCAGGAGGCGCTCGCCGGGAGTACCTTTTACAGCGCATCAACCAAGAGGTTTTTACCCGTCCGCGCAGTGTCATGGCAGCCATGGTTGCGTGCATTGCGGCGCAGCAGGAGGCTTTGAAGGCGCGAAACCTTCCGCCGGACCGGCGGTGGGAGCCGATAACGCTCGTTCCCACGCGGGAGGGCGCGTGGTTCTGGGATGAGGAGAATTTAGGCCGGAACGTATGGCGTTTGATGGTGCGCATTGAGGGATGCGTGTCGTACAAGAGCCTTAATGAGGTTCCCGATGAAGCGCAACGGCTGCGTCTTGCGGAGGAAGCAGCGCGAGGTCTGGCGCTTTTTGGCGATCTTACTGCGGGGATGGACGTGGAGGGGCTGGAAAATCCACTCCCAGGATACCGTGACACGGAGGTCTATATCAATCAGTTGCGATCGGTCCTTGCCGGCAATCGCACGCTAGAGGAGGCACAGCCGTTCCTTCCGCGAGACCCCGTTGTGCGTCAGAGCGTAGAGCGCCACTTCTTGGTGCATCTCACTCCGGATGCATACAGCAAGCGGATGAGTGATAAGGGCCTTGCGCCGTTCGTGGCGTTGGCCCAAGAGAACACGGAATTTGGGCGGTCTCTCCTAGATGCCCTACGTGCAGGCGTTGTGCGACGGGTGGCGATTCACGGGGATACTAAATTAGAGAACTTCCTGTTCGACGCCAACACCGGGCACGTGCGTGCCTTGGTGGATCTAGACACGATTATGCCCCACACGTGGCTGGCCGATTGGGGAGATATGGTGCGCTCTCTGGTGAACGTGGCGGGAGAGAAAGAGCCGAACCTGGATCAGGTGCAGGTGGATCTGCGGGTATACGAAGCTCTTTTGAAGGGCTTTCTGTCTACGGCACGGGCTGTAACGGATGCGGAAATTGCAAGGATGGCAGATGCCGTCGAGGTGATTGCCTGGGAACTGGGCATCCGCTTCCTGGCCGATTACCTCCGAGGAGACACCTACTTTCAGCCTTCCGCCGACGATCCCAAAGATATCAACCGAACCAGGGCGATGGTGCAGCTTTCCCTGTTCCAGAAACTGCGCAGACGCCGCAACGAGGTGCGTGCCTTGATGGAAAGGTATCGGCCGGCGAACCCGCCTGTTGTGGGGTAGCATGAATGGGAACAAGCTCTCATTGAAGATGCATCAGGAGGGGGCACCGTCATGATCGCGTCGCTTCACGCCGACACCTTGCGCCAACTGAAGATCGGGACCTCATGGCTCCGCGGGGTCGTGGGGGAAGCCCTCACACCCGAGTTGGTTGTAGACTTCGCCTGTGCCTTCGGAACTTGGTGTGACGGCGGCACGGTCGTGGTGGGGCGTGACACGCGTGCATCCTCTCCGCTTTTGCGCGCAGCCGTGGTGAGCGGGCTCATGTCGTGTGGGTGTGAAGTGGTGGACCTGGGAGTATGCTCCACTCCCCTCGTGTCCTTTGCAGTGCGTGAGCGCGGAGCCGCAGGCGGCATCTCGATTACCGGAAGCCACAATAGCGCGCGCTGGAATGCCCTGAAATTCCTTGGCCCCGATGGCGCCCTCCTTAACGCGGTCCTCAGTGAGGAACTTTTGGATATTTACCACGCCTCGGCCTTTATTCAGGCAGGGTGGCAAAACCTTCGAAAGATTGTTTCGGCCCCCGGAGTTCTGGACAGGTATCTGGACCATCTTGTTGCCGGTTTGAACGTGGAGCGGATTCGCGCTCGCGAGTACCGTGTGGCAATAGATTTGTGCAATGGTGCTTGCGGATCGGCGGCCACGGCGTTTCTTACACGCCTGGGCTGCCGCGTATTCCCGCTGAACGAAGAGCCCAGCGGAGAATTCGCCCACGCACCGGCGCCATCCCCCGCCAATATGCGGCAACTTGCAGCGCTTATGCGGTGTTTGGGAGCAGATCTCGGCGCGGCGATCAACATTGATGGAGATCGCATCGGCTTCGTAACAAACGAAGGGGTACCGCTTTCGGAGGAATATGCCTTGCCGTTGGCCGCGCGCAACGTGCTGGCCAAGGAACCGGGACCCATCGTGACTACCTATTCGACTTCCTCCATGATAGACGCCATCGCGCGAGAATACGGGCAGGACGTGATCCGCACTTCCGTGGGAGAGGGGTATGTAATGGATCGTGCTTTCGCCGAAGGGGCGGTGATTGCCGGCGAGGGCAGCGGCGGGATTGCATTCCCCCGCATCACCCCTACGTTCGATGCGCTGGCGACCCTGGGCGTGGTGCTGGAGGAGATGGCGCGCACAGGCAAGAGCGTTGCGGAATTGGCTGCTATGCTTCCCGCGCGGGCCATGCGCAAGGGCGAGCTAGGCGCCGCACCGGACGTTGTATACCGAGTGGTGGAGGGCTTCCGAAAGAAGTATGCGGCACTTGGCCCCAATACCGCCGACGGCGTTCGAATTGATTGGCCGGGAGCCTGGCTGCATGTGCGGGCATCCAATACGGAGCCGCTATTGCGAGTGATTACCGAGGCAGACACCGCGGAGCGTGCCGAGGAATTGTTCGAAGAGGCAATGACCTTGGCTCGCAGACTCGCCTTCGGTGTGGGTATGTGACGCGCCATTCCGCAGGTGCTGCTACGATAGGGGAAGAAGATGCGCAGGCCGTTATCGCTGAAGATTGGCATCTCTGGTGTGCGGGGCGTCGTAGGCGATTCGCTTACTCCGCAACTTGTTACGGCATTCTCTGCTGCCTTCGGGGCCCATGTGGGAGCCGGGCCCATCGTGATTGGGACGGATAGCCGGCCCTCCAGGGATATGGTGAAGCAAGCGGCTATCGCAGGCCTCATGAGCGTGGGGTGTGCTCCCATAGATTTGGGCATCGTGCCTGTGCCTGCGCTGCAACTCTACGTGCGGCAATCGGGCGCATTCGGTGGCATCTGCATCACCGCGAGCCACAATCCCATTGAATGGAACGCCCTCAAGTTCTTTGGGCCGGATGGCATACTTCTTCGGCCGAACCAAGCAGTGGAGCTTACGGACTTATACCACCAGGGCGTGTATCCTCGCGTAACATACCGGGATCTGACCGACGTTAAAGAGGATCACACGGCGGCGGTGCGGCACCATCGGGCCGTGCTGGGCGCGGTGGATGTGGAACGCATACGGGCACGTCGGTTCCGCGTGGTGGTGGATTGCTGTAACGGAGCCGCATCCCGTTCCACGCCTGCATTCCTTCGGAGCCTAGGCTGCGAGGTCGTGGAGATGTTTACGGATCCGGAGCAACCCTTCCCCCACAATCCGGAACCTCTACCGGAGAATATCGGTGCCCTCTGCAACCGCGTGAAGGAGGTCGGCGCCCACATCGGTTTTGTGCAAGATGCCGACGCAGATCGCCTCGCGGTAGTCAATGAGCGGGGCGAGCCCTTGGGTGAGGAATGCACGTTGGCGTTGGTCGTGAGGCATATGCTACGGAAGCAAGTAGGACCCGTCGTAGTGAATGTGTCTACCAGTCGAATGGTGGACGACGTGGCCGCAGAGTTCGGGGCGCCGGTGTATCGCACGCGCGTGGGCGAGGTGAACGTGGTTGAGAAGATGCTTGAGGTGAACGCCCAAGTTGGTGGAGAAGGCAACGGAGGCGTGATCGTGCCGGCGATCAATCCCTGCCGAGACAGCTTCGTGGGTATGGCGTTCCTTCTCGAAAGCTTGGCGCATGAAGGGTGTTCCATCAGCCAACTTCGCTCGCGAATTCCGGAATACGTCATCGTCAAAGAGAAGGTTGATGTGTCCGCCCGGGAGATCGCGCCTGCGTTAAGGCGCTTCCAAGAGGCGTATCGCGGCGAGAGGCTCGACCTTACAGATGGCGTAAAGGTAATGTGGGAGGATCGGTGGGTTCAAGCGCGAGGGTCCAACACAGAGCCCATCATCCGCGTGACGGCGGAGGCCCCTACCGAGGACCTTGCAAGGCAGCTTGCAGCAGAGGCGATCGCCCGATTGCAGGTTGGCCACAATGGCGCTTGATGTTCCTACCCGTGCGGGTGCCCGGAAGCAAGGACGCAGACGCATAATTGCGTGGCAACTCGGTTAGGGCGCCGCGACGTGTAACACTGCTCCCGCTGCGGGTTTAAGCCCCGGGCAGCGGCATCTCTAGCGTTTCCGCAACAGTGCGGAAGGATTGTGTTTGCGGTAATGATGGGGTGCAATACCCACCACAGGGGAGCTGCCGTGCAACTCCCCTGTGGTAGCATTACCCGCCGGTTACCAGCGACGGCCGCCCCCGCCGCGGTTGCCGCCACGGCCGCCACCCCCGCCTCCGCGGTTGCCGCCGCCGTAGTTGCCTCCGCCGCCACCGCCATAGCCGCGGCCGCCGCCCCCTCCGCTGCGCTCACGAGCTTCGTTCACGCTGAGGGTCCGGCCACCCATTTGGGTGCCGTTCAGGGCTTGAATGGCCTTGTCGGCTTCGTCGTCGTTTGCCATCTCCACAAAGCCGAAGCCTTTTGCTTGGCCCGTGAAGCGGTCGGAAACGATGTGGATGTCGGTGACCTGGCCAAATTGGCCGAAGAGGCTCTCCAGGTCTTGGTCGTGGGCTGAGTAGGGCAGTCCGCCCACGTAGATACGCTTTGCCACTGATGGCTCCTTTAATCGAATAGCGCCCGGTTTTGTTGGCAGTTTGCCCCGGACCGCAGAGTACTGATACGGGCCGCTGCGCGCCGCAGCCCACTCCCAGTGCCCCGATTCCCCCAAAGACCGGCTGCGGTCGCCGCGGCCCCGCGCAGATTGAGCCGCAAAGCACAACCTCCGTCCCTTCGCGCATACGCTCTGAGACGGAGGCTCCGTACAGGTGTAGTCACGCAGGCGGAATCAGAATTCCTATACTGGTACTTCATTATAGCGCCGCCGCGAACACCCGTCAACAGGTAGGGCCAAACAATTTCCAAACCCAACGCCACAGGCTGGCGCAGATCGGCATCGGCGAGGTATCCTGAGCGCACTATGGCGCTGCACGCAGAACTCCATCGGCACTTAGGTGGGGCCGTTGTACCCCGGATTTTATGGCGGTTCCTTGTGCGCACCGGTCATCGTCTTGCGTCGGAGTTCCCTACGTATGAGCGCTTGGAAGCCTTTGTAACACACCCCCGGTCCAGCCTTGAGGAGTACCTAGAGCTCCATTCGTTCGTAGAGAGCGTCCAAACGATGGACACTCTGGAATACTTCGTGTCCAAGCTCGTTCGTGGTGCGTACGTTTTCGAGTCCATCTGCTACCTGGAATTGCGCCATACGCCGTTTTATCGCACAGATCCGGCTCTGCCGGTACCAATGCGCGTGGCGCTCATGGCTGAAGTGGTGGATCGAATTGACCGCGCATCTCGGCAGCCCGATTACCCTCTCATCATGCGGCAGATTCTGTGCATGCACAGCAGGCTGCCGTACGAGGTGAACCGCGCCATCGTGGAGTTGGCTGCGAGTCGGAAGGATGCCGTGTGCGGATTGGATCTGGCCGGACCGGATGTGTTCTACAGCGGGCGCATCAATGAATTCGTGGAGCTGTTCCAGATGGCGAAAGCTTTGGGGCTTAGGACGACCGCCCACGTGTTTGAAACGCCGAAGGGATGCTTCCCCGAGCTATTGCCCTATCTAGATCGCATCGGGCACGGCATTCAGATTCCCTTACATTATCCCGAACTCCTTAAGGACGTGGCCGCGCGTCATCAGTGTCTGGAGATTTGTCCCACCACCTATCTGAAGACCGGAACGTTGACGCACATTGGGGAACTACGGCCTGTGTTTGAGCGATGTGCCGAGGCCGGGGTGGATGTGGTGATCTGCACAGACAATGCCGGCCTTCACAACGTACGGTTACCCGCAGAGATCGAAAACCTGCTGACGGAGGACGTGATAGACTTTGCCCAGCTTCGGGCATGCGAACAGGCCGCCTTCCAGCACGCGTTCGCGTGGCCCCTTCCTCACCCGCCTCAACGGGTCTTGGCCGATCTAGGGGGCGGGGCATCGGCCAAGAGCTAAGCCGCGCGGCGACGGCCGGTGGGCGCATTCAGGATGCTGACGGCGGCGTTTCCCAAAGACTTGCGCGCTTCGCGTATGAGGCGGGAGATTTCGGAGCAGGTAATCTGCGTGCCCCCGGGAACTTCCACCCCTGCAATCTTCAGGCTGAGATGCGGGCCAAGCGCTTCTTGGCCGTTGACGCCGCCGGTGGAGGCGCAGTCTCTTAGACGCGGTTGGAAGCGCGGCCCTAATGCCTTGAACTCTCCGATCGCCAGAAGCGCGAAGCTACGTGCTGCATCTGGGGGCGCAAGAATCAGAAAGTGATCTGCACCCAGGTGACCCAAGAAGCCCCCGGTAATCTGAAGCCTGGCGAGAACTTTCTCTAGAACCTTCGCGAGCTCGCAAATCACTTCGTCGCCACGGGCCAGGCCAAAGACTTCGTTATACTCCGAAAAACTTTCCACCTCGGTGGTGAGGAGAACAAGACTTTCGCCGCTACTGATCCTGCGTTTTGCTTCATGTTCGCTCACAGCTCGGCCGGGCAGCCCTGTGAGGGGGGAGAGGTGTCGGGCATGGTTCGTTTTGAGGGTGGCGATAGCGGTCATGAGGTCGCGAACAGGAAGGATGCCAACATACTCGCCCTTGCGTGTTACCACAAGGTCTCCACCGAAGCGGCCCTCGGGAAGGTAACTGATGCGGTGCGGTACTTCATCCACAGGCAGATCCGCCGGAATGGTAACGGGTTGGGGGTCCATCAAAGATGCGGCGGTAGCCACATCCGGTGCGCCGCTTAAAGCTGCGCTTTCCAGTTTTTCTCGCGTAATGATCCCGGCCACGTGGACCTCGTCCAGCACGACGATGCTCGTGAGGTCAGGATCTTTAGCGAACTTGCGGGCTACGTCGGTGAGTGGCGCATTCCGAGGGACGGTGATGCCGGAGCGAGCGATTTCGCCCACCGGGTAGGGACGGCCCGTCGTGCGGTTGCGCACATGTTCGAAGCGCTGGTGCAGTATCTCCTGAACGCTCTTCCGCAGGGGTTTGAAGAGATCATTCGGGCGGCCAAGGTAATATCCTTGACCATAGGTTACTCCCGCATCAATCACCGCAGCAAGTTCATCGCGCGTCTCGATCCCTTCGGCAACAATCGCTGTGCCGATGTGCTCCGCGAGACGTGCCAGGGCTCCCAGCAGCGCGCGGCGCATCCCACTGTTCCGCAGGGAGCGAACCAAAGACCTTTCCACCTTAATGTAATCCGGGCGCATTTCTGCGATTGCCTCAAGGCTGCTGTAGCCGTTGCCCGCATCGTCTATGGCCAGCATAAAGCCTTGGGCTCGCAGCCATTCCACGTACTCAAGCAAGCGCGGAAAATCGTCTACGGCTTGGCGTTCTGTAATCTCGAGAACCACGTTTCGCGGCAGGATGCCTACCTCTTCGGCAGCATCAGCCAGTGAGCGATCGGCCAGGTGCAGGAAGGCGAGCCCCTCGGCATCCATATTCACAAACAGCTTCTCCTGCACATTATGGCGGGCGGCTTCCTCGAAGCACTTTTGCTGACAGGCTACATCGAGCCAGGACACAAGGCGGGCCTTGTCGGCCGTTTTGAACAGAGCGCCGGGCTTGTTGAGGATGGCGTTTTTGGGGCCACGGATAAGCGCCTCGTACCCGTGTACGCGGGCGGATGCCAGCTCCACGATGGGCTGAAACTGTACGCAGAGGCGGTTCTGCAGAAGGGTCTCAAGCAATTCGTTCAACTCGATGATGTTTTGCTGAACGGCGCTGATGGAGGATGCATAGGTGAGGGGAACAATCACGGGATCCTGCGCGGGTGAGGCCGTGTCCCTTTCGGATTGCTCGGCAACGAGGTTATTGCGCAGCACCATCAACACGGAGTGGATGAAGTAAGGGTCAAAGGGTTGGCGGCTTCGCGGGGTGATGACGGCAGCAATCGTTTGGGCGTCCATTGGGAAGGTGTCTATGACGGCGGGCTCGAGCAGAACTCCGCGGACGACGCTCTCAATGAGGGACGGTGTTTCAGCCGACACGCGTTCTGGCGAGGAGAACCGCACCATGAACGCCATGGAGCAGCTCTGCATCCGATCTACAAAACGGCGGACGGGTTCCGGCGATGCCAATGGCTCGGGGGGCGGCGCATCCATACGTCTCTCCGACCTAGGCACATCTTCCTAATGTGCCGACGGGTGCAGCGCAAGGCTGCTTCGTGCTAATAGAGTTATCGGATGGGGCTGGAAGGAACCTCAGACCTGCCGCCCCGTGGACATCTGCCGCTTCGCAAAGAACGTTTTGCCGAAGGGATCCGGGCAGCGTAGGGCTAACCTGCTGGTGCATCAGCGCGCGTCACTGGGGCTGTGGGAAAGGGGGACTGGCCATGAAGATTACACAGATACGTTGCTTTTGTGTGGAACCGCGGTGGCTGTTCGTTAAGTTGGAAACGGACGAGGGGTTGTATGGCTGGGGGGAATGCTTGGGCGACAAGGCATACGTTATCGCAGAGGCCGTGCGATCCTTCGAGCACGCGCTCATCGGCGAGGATCCTCGCAAGATTGTGCACCATTGGCAGAGCATGTATCGTGGCGCATTCTGGCGAGGAGGGAGTACGCTTTGTGCCGCCATAAGCGGCCTGGAGATGGCATTGTGGGATCTGCAAGGCAAAAGGCTGGGCGTCCCGGTATACGAGCTTCTTGGAGGTCCTACACGTGAGCGAGTGCGTGTGTACAGCCGGCCGCACGGTTCCACGCCACAAGAGCTGGCAACCAGCTCGCGCGAGTTAGTTCGTGCAGGCTTCACTGCTTTGAAGTTCTGCCCATTTGATCGGGTGAAGGCCGTGGATCATTATTCCATAGTGGAACAGGCAGCAGAACGCGTGGGCGCCGTGCGCGAGGCTGTGGGGAGCTCGGTGGACATCCTGCTGGACTTTCACGGACGCCTCTCCCCTGCGATGGCGATCTTGATGGAGGAGGCGATGAGGCCCCATCGGCCATTCTTCATCGAGGAGCCTGTGCTTCCGGAGAATGTCGTGGAATTAGAGCGGGTGGCCCGCCAGTTCAAGACACCTGTTGCAACCGGGGAGCGGCTCTTTACAAAGTGGGGTTTTCGGGAAGTGCTTGAGCGAGGGGCAGCATCCGTGCTCCAACCGGACCCGTGCATTTGTGGGGGGATACTTGAGACGATACATATCGCCGCAATGGCCGAATGTTATTACGCGTCGGTGGCGCCGCACAATCCGTACGGTCCCATCAATCTGGCAGCGGCCCTGCAGGTGGACTGTGCCATTCCGAATTTCCTGATCCAAGAGTACGTACACCTAGGCGAAGGATACTTGGCGGAGCCGTTTCAGGTGAAAGAGGGGTACATTCAGAGGCCCGAGGGGCCCGGGCTGGGGATTGAAATAAACGAAGACTTCCTGCTTGAGCGCCCATTGGGTTCTAAACCCGACGTGGGCCGTTGGTTTCACACCGATGACGGGAGCGTAGCCGATTGGTAATGGCGGGCTGGGCGGGGGAGTTGGGCATGGGCGGTTCCCCCGCCGGCAGGCCGCTTAGATATGTTTATCGGCTTTCGCCGCCCTTTCTTCCGATATTGGCCATATGCCCGCGATCCTGGGACACGCGCTCGCCGCCCTTTCGACCGATGGCGGCCATATGCTCGCGGTCTTGGGCAACCTTGGTGCCACCCCGGCGGCCAATCTCAGCCATGTGCTGCCGGTTCTGGCTCACCTTGGCTCCGCCTTTACGGCCGGCCGCGGCATGCCCTTCCGGATCGCCATGCCAGCCACGCCCCTTGCGCTGGGGCGTTTCTGCCGTGTAGGCTTCCATTTGTGTCATTGGTACTCACCTCCCAGGCGGAGTGATCCTGCAGTCACCTTGACTGCGGCCTCCGCACCGTTGAGGGCAGGGTAATCTCCGTAGATGCCTGCGCCCCACTCCTCCCTCATCGGGATGCATATTCAAGACGGAATTGCGCGTTCATTAGTTCCCGAAATGGGCGCCTGCGGCGAATCGGCAAAAACGGGTAGAATGCCCATAGCCTGCGATAGGTGCACGCAGTGCTGAGCCAACGGGAGGGTCTGCATGGGGTTTATCAGCGAGTACTTCGCCGGTTTGAAGCGGCTTGTAGATGAGGTGAATGAGCAGGAAGTTGTGCGTTTAGTCGAACGCCTTGAGCAAGTGTGGAGGGATGGAGCCCACGTCTTGTTGATGGGCAATGGGGGCAGCGCTGCTACTGCGTCGCACATCGTTAATGATTTCCAAAAGTGCATCCATTTGGACTCGGGCAAACCTCTTAAGGCGCTTTGCCTCTCGGATTGCACGCCCCTCCTCATGGCTTGGGCCAACGACACCGAATATGCCAACGTCTTTGCGCCCCAAGTGGAATGCTGGGCAGGTCCCGGCGACCTCGTGATTGGGATCAGTGGGAGCGGTAATTCGGCGAACGTAATCCGGGGTGTGGAAACCGCCAATGCCCGCGGAGCACACACCTTTGGGCTGGCAGGATATCGAGGCGGTAAGTTGGTGCACGTGGCCAAGGAGTGCATCGTAGTACGAAGCGAGAATATGCAGCAAATCGAAGACGTCCATATGATCCTGCTTCACACAGCGTTCTCTGCCCTTCGCCACCGGATCCGAACAGCCTAAGCATGAGCAAACCCCTGCATGACACATCCCTAGGGGAGGGTGCGCGCGGGAAGGGATCGCCGTGGAGTGACCGTGATTCGGGCGCCGCTGCCCCATTGACGCTGGGAGTAAGCGCCGTGGACCAACCTTCCTTGCGGGCGGCTGTGTTTTTGGATCGCGATGGGGTCCTAAACGCCGAGAGTGCCCAGTTCGTGAAGCACCCTAAGGAGCTTACGATCTTTCCCTTTGTGGGGCCGGCCATCGCCAGGCTCAACGCGGCGGGATACGCCGTAGTCGTCGTCAGCAATCAGAGTGGCATCGCCCGGGGGCTGTTTTCTTTGGCGGATCTGGCTGCAATGGAGCGGAAGATCCGCAGGAATGTGGCCCGCTCGGGCGGGCGCATCGAGGCATTCTACTACTGCCCGCATTTCCCCGACGAGGGGTGCTCGTGCCGCAAACCCGCACCGGGAATGATCCTCAAGGCCGCAAGCGATCTCCACCTGGATCTCGGCAGGAGCATCATGATCGGCGACCGGCCGCACGACATCGAGGCGGGGGGGGCGCGCGGGCGGCGCCCCCCCCCCCCCCCCCCCC
>Ga0078972_1007510_pt1 | contig 24156 bp, 21 predicted proteins | sample YelNatPaOPGAMG01_FD_67568 | JGI IMG/M metagenome (GOLD analysis project Ga0078972, IMG submission 67568) | Hot spring thermophilic microbial communities from Obsidian Pool, Yellowstone National Park, USA - OP-RAMG-01 (SPADES assembly) (version 2) | ecosystem: Environmental > Aquatic > Thermal...
GGTAGCGCGCGCGGCTCGCGTGCAGTTTTCGGCGGCCCGCCGAAAACGTTGCCTAACAGGGTGTTGAAAAAGTGATTTTCGGAGGAAAAAACATGCAAAAATCCCAATGTTTTCGAGGGTAGGTTTTCCAAAACAGCCATTTTTCAACAGCCTGCTAACCCGGGAACTTCACAAACTTACAATGCTGGTGTAACGGAACCATTGTGGCGCATCCTGCCATTGCGGGATAAACGTGTTGTGTAGGCAATTCGCAAATTGGCAGTGTGCCCGCTATGGAAAGGTTCGTGGATTTATCCCACCCCGCGTCAGCGGGACGCGATACAGCAGGCTTGAAAAGTCTGAGCTACGAAGACCGTGTGAAATATTCGCGTTGGAGTCTCTTTCCTGTGAAAGGCGCGTTTGGCGGCTGAATGTGGTCTTTTGTGCTTGTCCCGTAACGGAAGCTCGCATTGGGACTTCATTGCGAGTTTGGACTTTGAACTGTTTTGTGTGCGGGTAAGATTTCTGCAGGTGTGGTTGGTACAATAGCAAATGCAGTTGGTATAGCTCTCGGCGGAGTGTTAGGTCTTGTGCTTAGGAAGCCGCTCGGCATAGGGACAGAGTCATGGCTCAAGTTTGTTTTAGGCGCATTGACGGTTTACATCGGCTTGCGGCTTACTTGGACAAGTCTTCAAGGGACATTTGGCCAGATGCTGGGTCAACTTTGTGTTGTTGTGGTGGCGATGATGCTGGGCAAAGTCACAGGCCGTCTGCTCGGTGTTCAGCGACTTTCAAACAGGCTAGGCAAGTTCGCACGTGTCGGGATGGAAACCGTGCCTGCTGGTGCCGGTCGGTTTGCTGACGGGTTCAAAACGTGTACGGTTCTGTTTTGCGCTGCGCCATTGAGTGTTTTAGGTGCGGTGCAAGACGGGCTTTCGGCGTACTGCGCCCCCTTGATTGTGAAAGCTGTGATGGATGGACTTACCGCATTTGCTATGACACGACAGTTTGGTTGGGGTGTAATTGCCTCCGCAATACCGGTCTTGGCATGGCAGGGAACGCTTACATTGGTTGCGCACGGGTTGGCCCCCTGGCTCGAGTCGTACAAGCTCGTGGGCAGCATAAACGCCACAGGGGGTCTGTTGGTTTTTTCAGTTGCACTTGTGATGCTGGGGCTGAAACGGATTGGGCTGGCCGATTATTTACCTGCGCTGTTGTATGCGCCGCTGTTAACCGCTTTGCTCAAACTTTGACACGTCACTTTGCCGGGTACTGCCACACCCAGTCGCCGTTTTCCCAATCAACGTGCCCATTTTTTGTGACAGCGACCCACCCGCCATCGTCAGTTTCGTTCCAACCGACGGAGTAGAGCACGAACCGCCCATCGTTGGTGCGGCGGTACTTGAGCGGCTGGCCGTTGATGACATCGCGTGGCAGTTTGGCAATGAATTGAGGCACGAGGGCGTCGAGTGTTTCGGGGTATTCGCCGTGCGCCAAGCGATAACGTTCCAGCGCAATCGCAACCCGTGCCAAAGCCACGTAAGCTTGCGCGTTGGCAAACCTTGTCACCAAGCGGCCCGGCGCGGGCAGTAGCATTCTTTCGAACAAGTTATATAAACTTGGACGTTTGATGTCGGCTTTAAGAGCCACCTCAGCACGACGATTAGCGGCTGGCGAAATGATCCCTCGGTTTACATCTGCCAAGGGCAAGTAAAATTCCGCCCCGGCGCGGCTGTAGCGAAGCTGGTTCTGGTAAAACCAGCCGCTGGGGATTAAACGAAAGAGAAATCGCCCCAGACCTGACCGTGGAGCATCTTCCGGTTGACACCAGTAGGGAAGTTCCTCTGGGTGCCGTCGCAGATAGTCGAAGAGGCCTTGGAGCAGCACCACTTCCCCACGTATGGCCAGCCGGTAATCCGCCACAAAATCCAGCCCGGCTAGGTTGCGATCCAGTTCAGCAAGTTGTGCGTCTGACCAGCGGTGTTCGGCTAGACCTTCCCAGATCGGTTGCAGCGCAAGGCGCAAGATGGCGATGCGAACCAAGTGCGAAACCAGGATTGGCTCGGTCCGAATGGAATCAGCCAGGCGCAACATAAGTTTAACGTCCTCCAGTGCTTTGTCGCTTTGGCCAGTCTGCAATTCGGCGATGGCGCGCAGTTGCAGCGCCAGTGCGCACTCCTTCAATGTTGCCAGATGCGACATCGAAAGTGCTGCTGGATTTTCTTTGTCGTATTCCAACGGAAACCGCGAGTACGGCAACCGGCTCGCCTGGCGTAATTCCTCAATTGCCGGATCGTATTTGCTCAAAGCCAGCATCACATCAGCAGCAGGCGTTTGCGGTTGCGCTGGCACAGGGAACGCGTTGGTCTTTTCCGCCAACGCGCGGTAGTATTGTTGCCAAGGTTTTAAATTGCTTGGGATTGATTTTTGCCAATTGCCAATCCCATCGGGCTCCTTATCGCCGCTAAGGACACGGGGCATTCTCAACCGATTCACGACATTTGTGTTCCATGGGTGTAGCTTGCGAGCGTTTTCATCTAAGTGCTGTGCGTAGCTGCTTGCCACAATCGGTGTGAGGGCAAAATTCTGGTCAGCAGGCACAGGCGGCGGGATGACGCTTGCCCTGTCAAAGCTAAAACCCTTAGCTTCCCATTCGCGTTTGAACTTTTCCCAAGCGCGTTTACCGCGCCAGTCTTCAACAGCGTAAAAGAGCGCAACAAGCGTGGCCACACAGGCCAATGCAACCAGCCCGCGTCGCAGTGTACGCCAAGAGAACAGCCAACAGAAGAACCGCCGCGTAGTTGAACGCTGCCAAGTGCTGGGTTGAGGAGCGGGTGTTTCCATGGGTCAGGGGTTCATGCGCAGGCCGATGTTGCACGTCGCTCGCTGCGTGGTTGGTCGTCAGGTTTCGCAGGTTCGGTGGGTTTCGTCTGTGGCAGTTGCGCCAGCTCGGCCAACAACGCGCGCCGTTGCTCGAGCGCCAGTCGCAATTCTTCCGTTGAAACGGGTCGGGCAACGGCAGCCACATTCGAGCCCTCCGCACTGCCGATGCGGAATCCTAGAATCACAAGCCAGACTGCAGCCAATGCCGCCCAGGTGCGGCGGCAGGGCAGGACCAATTCGCGATAAAGCAGAGCGACCGACCGGATAATCGCAGCAGCGAACGTAAATTCGCGGATGGGCGGCCTTCCCCGATTCATATTGGCTGCTGCCCGAACCGCCTCGAAACGGATTTTGTCCAGCTTGGCTTCAGCGGCTTGATGCCGCGCCAACAGAACTTCACGCGGAGTTTTCATAGTTTTCCGTCCAGCAATTTTCGCAATGCCTTCTTGGCGTAATGCAAACGAGACTTGACGGTGCCTAGGTTCGTGCCAGTGATTCGAGCGATTTCTTCCAGCGAGAAATCCTCGAGAAAGTGCAGCACGAGCACTGAACGTTGCGACACTGGCAATTGACTCAAAGCCTGCATGAAATCCACTTCCTGTTCCTCCCGGATGAGCAACTCGGCAGGGTCGTTGTCTGCGCCGGGTAACGTTTCGAGCAACTCTTCGTCCAACAATTGCTCTCGACCGGTATTGCGCCAGTGCTGAATGCATTTCTGGTGCGCGATGCCAAAGAGCCAACTACCGAATTTGTCGTCTTCGCGCAGGCTGTCAATGTGCCTAATAGCGGCAACGAACGTCTCCTGCACGAGGTCGAGGCCAGTTTGCTCGTCGTTGACCAGTTCAGACACATAGACCTACAAGGGCAGTTGATACCGCTTGAACAGCGTGTTCCAAGCCTCGGGATCACCGAGCCTAGCCTGTCGCACGGGCAGTTTTTGGCGTTCAGCCACCACATGCATTTACACCGAGTGGAATGTAAAAAGCCAGAAAAGGTTCAAGCGATTTGCAATTTATGATTGGCCAACCTGTGATCTGGATGGAATTGAGGTCAATTTGCCCCGAAAACCAAGTTGTGCCGGGGAGCGCACGTGGCTCGCCACATAACGGTCATTCCTAACAATCTGCCACAAATTGAGCTGTTCTTGCCGAGTGATGGCACAGCCTAAAACCTTTGTGGAACGTTTGTGTCTGGGGTTGTCGGGCGTGCCGCGCGACAGCATACCTGGCGGCGTATGGTTCCCGACTGAGTTTCTGTTTCAGAACCTGGCCCAGAGCGCATGTGAGGTTCAGCAAAAAGGCAACAAGTAACTGCTACTTTTCGTCGTACCCCCGGATGTTTTGCACGTTTTGTCGGAGCGGTGACTTCCAAGTCTGCCGTATCGCGTCCGCGTTCTGCGTGACAAGCCCGCGAACGCTTAAACGGCCCCGGGCGACGTGCCGGGTTGGGGGGTCGGCCAGGCAGCAGGTTCGTCCTGCAGATGCGGGATGTGCTAGGGTTGTTTCGTCGCGTCTGCAACTGCAAGCCTGTTAAATACCCGTGAGAGAGCGGATCGAGGTCAAGGCCCCGCATGCATCGCCAATTGAATGACGTGCGCACAAGCGAAATTTGGCTGGTGCAGTAATGGTAGCCTGCTAAGGAAACTGAGTATAAAGCGATCTGTACGAGACGCTTGCCATGTTCGTAAACTGGTGCGGAACGCTACGTGCTGGGCTTGGGTACATTCACGGATTGCGACGTGGACGGGAATACTTTCAGGACTCAGCGCGAACTTCAACTTACGAATGGTTAAGACATGGGAGCCGGCTCTTGTGAATTGAGATCTGTTGAAATTCTGCGCTTGCCGAAGCCGGCTGCGATGTTTAGTCACAACTCGTGAGTGCGAGCTTTGTTCTGGGCGGTCTTGCAGTGCTGAGTTTTGTGCTGCTGATCTGGCAATGGCTGGCTGGTCGCCGGTTCCCGTTACACAGGCGGATTGCCGACAGCTCATTTACGCCACCTGTAACCGTGCTTAAACCGTTGAAGGGCACCGACAGCACAACAGCGGCAAGCCTGCGGAGTTGGCTCGCACAAGACTACGCCGGTGACATTCAGTTTTTATTCGGTGTTGAGTCGGAAGCAGACCCCGCGTGTGCGCTCGTCCGGCAGTTGCTTGCCGAGTTCCCCGCTCGGGATGCACAGCTTCTGGTCTGCCCGGAACGGCTCGGTGCCAATCCTAAAGTGTCGAAGCTCATCCAAATGGTGCGTGTGGCAAAACACGATTTCCTGGTTGTGAGTGACGCCGACGTGCGCGCACCGGCAGATTTGCTGGCGAACCTGGTGGTGCCGTTACGCGAGCCGAACGTCGGTCTGACAACTTGTTTCTATCGGTTTGCCGATCCGACAACGCTACCAATGCGCTGGGAAGCTGTGGCTGTGAACGTGGATTTTTGGAGTCAGGTGCTCCAGGCGCGCAGCCTCAACCCGCTCGATTTTGCTCTGGGGGCAGTTATGGCTGTGCGGCGCGAGGCACTTGATAAAATCGGTGGGTTTGCTGCGCTGGCGGATTACTTAGCTGACGACTATCAACTCGGCAACAGAATTGCGCGGGCAGGTTGGCGTGTTGAGCTTTGCCCTGTTGTTGTTGAGTGCTGGTCAGGGCCGATGAGCTGGCTGGCCGTATGGAAACACCAATTGCGTTGGGCGCGGACAATTCGGGTGTGCCGGCCCGTTCCTTATTTCTTCAGTATTTTGGGTAACGCCACGCTTTGGTCGCTGGTATGGCTTGCTGCGGAACCCAGGCTCGCAATAGGCCTAGCGGCCGGGGCAATTGTGATCGCGCGGTTGCTTGTTGCCTTTGATCTTGCCAGGCTTTTGAGAGCCGCGCGACCGCCTGAATGGGTGTTGTGGGCTGTACCCGCGAAAGACATCTTGCAGGTTGTGATTTGGTTCTTGGCATTCACAAGAAAAAAAATCGAGTGGCACGGCCAGCGGCACCGTATTACTCGGCAAGGAAAACTCGTGGGGCACAGTTAGACTTTTTTAGGGCCGGCCGTGTGAGGGCGGAGGAACGATATCTTGAAACCGGCGCACCCGGTTTGGTTAGGCATATTAAGAAAGCCCATATGTTTGCAGTCGTTCCGCTCTCCAAGCCTGCAGTAAAATGCTTTGCGAGTGAACTTCGCGCCGTACATAATTTGGCCGTGAAATTTTTAGAAAAGATAATCCCTTTGGAAAAGTTACCCAGTTGGCGACGTGAAATACGCTCCAAAGGGAAAAAACTCGTCGTGACAAATGGTTGCTTTGACATTTTGCATGTCGGACATGTCACGTACCTTGAGCTGGCTAGGCAATATGGAGATGTGTTACTTGTTGGCGTAAATAGTGACAGCTCTGTGCGACAACTGAAAGGCGAGGGCCGACCTGTAAATTGTGAGAACGACCGTGCCACTGTGTTAGCAGCCTTGGCGTGCGTGGACGCCGTTTGCATATTCAATGATGTCCGTGCCACACGGCTCTTGGCGATGGCGGAGCCTGATGTTTGGGTTAAGGGGGGTGACTATACTTTGCAAACTTTGGATCAGGACGAGCGGCGTGTGGTAGAGCAGGTCGGAGGGAAAATCGTGATTTTGCCCCAGGTGCCAGGTAAATCGACCACGGGCCTTTTGGAGAAAATTGGTTCCCTGTGTCCCGGAGCCTAAAGAATCGGCGTGAAAATTCTTGTCATTTCGCTCGCTGGTATCGGCGATACGTTGTTTGCGACGCCGCTTATTCATGAATTGCGGCTCAATTTTCCAACCGCGCGCATTGACGTGCTCGTAACATGGTGTGGTTCTAGGGACCTTTTTTTACGGAACCCTTACGTTAACAACGTCTATCAGAAAAATCTGATTGAGGCGGGACTAATTGATGGATTCCGGTTCCTGTTCAAGCTGCGAAAGATCAGATATGACGCTTCACTTAACCCGATGCCACAGAGCCGTGTGGAGTACCGTTTGATTGCAAGGTTCATTGGAGCTCGGCTGCGAATTAGTCACGAGTACCCGCATTTTGCACTATTAACGCCGTTTCTGGTGAACCGGACACGGCCTTTAGATTACACAAAGCATTGTGTGGAAAATAATCTGGCCCTACTAGATTTTTTGGGGGCAAAACCTGCGTTGGCGCAGCACGGTTATGAGTTGTTCCTCGGAAGCGAAGAGAATCAATGGGCTCAGAACTGGATCACTCAGCGCAACTTACAAGCGTACAGGTTATTGGGTGTTCACATTGGTTCGGGAGGAACCAAGAACCTCGCACTTCGACGGTGGCCACCTGACAGGTACGCAGCATTGGTGAATCGCGTCACGAGCAGCCATAGTTATGTAGCGGTCATACTGTTTGGCGGCCCGCAAGAAGTCGATGAACACCAAAGCCTTCTGAGGGCTACGGCATCAAGTAGGGTTTTTGTTTGTGAAACAACCGACATTCTAAAGACGGCAGCGTTGATTGGTAAATGCGCACTTTTTTTGAGTGTTGACACAGCCCTAATGCATTTAGCGGCTGCTGTTGGTGTATCGCATCAGATTATAATTGAGACGCCAACTTGGAACCCAACAATTGAACCATACAGAGGTAACTATACTTTGGTAAGTAACCCAATGGTTGGTGGTAAAAATCTGGAGTACTACAGGTATAATGGTCGGGGTATTCGAGGAGGTAAGGTGCACATTCAGGAGTGCATGCGTTCGGTTAGCGTTGACGCCGTTTACAAAGAGATACAGAAGTGGTTGTGACTTCAAGGGTTAAGGGTAGGTGTTTCTTGAGTTTTGTACCACGGAATTGGTTTACTACAACGTGTATCCTGCTGCTTGGGCGTCGGCGGCGAACATTTTCACCGTTTCCAATGACAACTCGGCTAGCTCCATGCCAACAAGTTTAAGCGCTTTAGCGAGTATGTCGTGCGGCACGGTGACGATGTCGCACCCGCATTCTTCGGCTTGGAAAATATTGAGTACCTCACGCACGCTTGCCCAGATAAGCTCGGCGTGCGGCAGGCCTGCTATTGCAGCTTTACTGGCGCGCATGATTGGCATTGGATCACGGCCTGTGTCAGCTATCCGCCCAGCAAACACCGAGACAAAGGCAGGCACGGCCGGATCGAGCGCATCAGCAACAGCCCTGACTTGATCAATCGTCAAGATTGCGGTGATGTTGAGTTTTACAGCTTCGCGCGACAACTCGCGGATCAACGGGACTGAAGAAACACCGCGTGTGTTTGTGATTGGGATTTTGACATAGACATTTTTTGCCCAGCCGCTGATTTTGAGTGCTTGGCGCCGCATCTCAGAAAATTCGTCCGAGAACACCTCAAACGAGACCGGCTTTTTCGTGATGACCTGTAAGATGTCTTTGGCAAACGCCTCGAAATCGGTAATACCGGCTTTCCGCATGAGAGTGGGATTGGTTGTCATTCCCTTGATCAGCGGATTTGCGTTCAGGTTCAGCATCCCCTGTTTGTCCGCGCCGTCGGCGAAGATTTTGATTTTGAGGTCTGCCAAGCTATTCATAACCCCGTTAAACTTAGGCACCGGCTTTTGAGCAACAATAAATCAAGCGACTGATTTCTCAATGATAATCCTGGCCGCTTCAAGCAAACTTTTGACACGAAAATCTGGCTGCTGTTCGAGCGGTTCGGTGTACCCGTAGTCAATCAGGATTGTCCTGCACCCGGCTGCCCGGCCACAGTCAATGTCGCGCCATCTGTCACCGACCATCCAGCTTCGGTGCAGGTCTATTCCAAGTTCTTTTGCGGCACGTAACAACATGCCCGGCTTCGGTTTGCGGCAGTCGCATGCGATAGGTTCGGTACCCGAATGATAGCATACCTCGACGCGGTCAATCGGCAGTAGCTTGAGCATGTGGGCATGAATCGCCTCGACAACCTCGCGTTTGAGTGTGCCGCGGCCGACATCAGGTTGGTTTGTCACGACAACAAGCAGAAAACCGGCCCGCTTAAGTTGAATGCAAGCCTCCGGTACACCAGGCAGAAGATCAAATTCAGCTAGGCTACTGGGTGCGTAAGGTCTGCCGTCCCGTTCAAGTGCACGGTTAATTACGCCGTCGCGATCCAGGAAAACGGCCTGGCCTCCCCCGGTACCGGTCTCGCGAAACTGCGCGCTCACTTGGTGCTCTCCCACTTGGGCGGATTCACCTTCAGTTTCGGGTGGCTTACAAGTAAGTGCCATACAACAGCTTGAAATGCCTCGGTATGGGGCGTTACGTGCTCGGGGTTCACCGTGGGTACAACAACACACGCTGTTGCTTCTTTTGCAGTGTAACCACCGTCGCGCCCAACTATGCCCAAAACAGTTGCACCGGCCAGTTTGGCGAACTGAATTGCACCGACAATATTCGGGCTGATGTTCTTTTCAAGGTTACCGCCGCCGACTGAAAAGATTAAAAGCGCGTCTTTTGTTGTCAGTCGGCTGCCTTTGAGCCATTCAACAAAGACACTTGCCCACCCGTCATCGTTTACGCGAGCAGTAAGCTCCGAGACATTGTCTGTTGGTGCGTACGCCTCGATCCCACACAATTTCCGGAGGTCGTTAACTGCATGACTCGCATTTGCAGCGCTGCCGCCCACACCAAGAACAAACACGCGCCCGCTGCGTTGGCGAACCTCGACAAGCTTATCAGCCAGTCGTTCGACCGCGGCGGCGTCAATTTGCCGGGCAACGGTTTCAACCTCGGCAAGGAATTGTTTTGCAAAGCTCATTTCAGTTCAACCAGATGCGCAAACGAAGTGTCCGCCAGTTTTGCGTTTTGTCAACGCCCGAATCCGTCATCTGTAGTGCTGAGGTTTGCCTGGCGCAGCATGGGATAGAATTTTTTTGATTGACTTTGATTGAATTTGCGCTAAACGAATCGAAATCAATCATGCCCGATAACTTTACATGGGACCTTGCCCCAGAACGGTGGGACAGGTTGCGACAGGTGTTGCGCCAGCACAGAGTCGTGCGTGTTGATGATCTGTGCCGGCAGCTCCGCGCATCGCCTGCAACGGTGCGGCGCGATCTTGCGCGGCTGGAAGAGCTGGGCGAGATCAAACGCGTGCATGGGGGTGCGGTATGCATTGAGAGCAGTTTGGGCGAGCCGCTTTTCGACGCCAAAGCCTCAATTTCAACCCAGGAAAAACGCCGCATTGCAAAGGCTGCACTCGAATACATCGAGCCTGGGGACACGATCTATCTTGATGGTGGGAGCACGGTCCTCGAGCTGGCCCGGTTGTTGCGCGAGCGCAGCAATGTAACCGTGGTCACAAATTCGCTCCGTGCAGCACACGAATTGGCGGGGCAGGGGCCGCGACTGATTTTGATCGGAGGCGAACTGCGGCGAATTAGCCAGACCCTGGTGGGCCCGCTGACGCGGTGGCTGTTGCAAGAACTGCATCTGGACAAGGCATTCATGGGCACGATGGGTTTGTCACTTGAGGCCGGCCTGACCACAACAGACCCGAGTGAAGCATTCACAAAGGAGCTTGTCATGAACCAGGTGCGGCTTGTGATTTTGTTGGCCGACAGTACCAAGGCCGGCCGGGTATCTTTTGCCAGGGCCGGTCGGTTGGAGAATGTGCATGTGCTGATTACAGACAAACAATTCGACAAGGCACTGGCAAAAGAGCTTGCAAAAAAAGGTATTAAGATCGTTCGAGCTTGAAAGAATCAAACCAATAAGCTACATGGCAACGCAAACATCACCTGTATATTTGAGCGAGTTGCGGCCTGACTTTAGGCCGTTTGAAATAGACTGCGGTACGGTACCCGCTTACAGGTACAACGGAAATCTGGCAGCCGAATTGCAGGCGGGCACAATCACCCCTCAAGAAGCTGTTGCGCTTTTTGAGGACATGTTGATCGTGCGCGAGCTTGAAGAGATGATTGTGAAACTCCGCTCCGGCGGGTACGAGCCGTTGCCCGGGTATGATTATCGCGGCCCGACGCATGTATCAGTCGGCCAGGAGGCAACTGCGGTAGGCGCGTGCTCAGCACTGAGGATTCAGGACAACATAACCAGCACACATCGCGGGCACGGTGAGTCACTTGCAAAAGGCACAACTGCAATCCGCTCGATGTCAATCGAGCAACTCAAACGGCGAATCCCGAATTGCACGGCCACCACACGCGATGAATTGGTCGAGGCGGCACTTGAGGAACACCTTTACCGGACAATTTGCGAGCTGTTCGGCAAGGAAGACGGCTATTGCAAAGGGCGCGGCGGCAGCATGCACATAGCCGATTTCACCGTTGGCCATTTAGGTGCGAATGCAATTGTTGGTGGTGGTGTGCCAATTGCAACGGGGGCAGCCATGGCGATCCGGTATCTTCGCCAGGACAGCGTTGTGTGCTGTTTCGCCGGCGACGGTGCATTTGCAAATGGCGTTGTGCTCGAGTCGCTCAACTGGGCGTGCCAGGCACAGTTCACAAACGAACTTGCCGGTGATCACAAGTTTGGTCTACCGATCATTTATCTGATTGTGAACAACCAGTACGGCATGACACATCGCACGCGGAACGAGGTGATGGGAGTTGATTACCTCGCGCGGCGCGGGGCCGGGTTCGCCAATAACAATATGCATGCCGAAATAGTGAACGGTATGGATGTGCTCGCCGTGCGTGATGCCGTCAGACGTGCGGCTGACCTGTGCCGGAAAGGGCAAGGGCCAGTGTTGCTTGATGTGCAGACGTACCGGTATTGGGGCCATTCGCTCAGTGACCCGCGCATCGAATACCGGACCAAAGACGAGGAAGCGGCCTGGAAAGCGGTGGACCCGATCGACACATTCAAAAAACAATTGATCGAGTGCGGTGTTTTGGATCAGGCCGGGATCGAGGCGCTGGAACGGCGAGTCAGGGAACGCAACACGCGTGCGGCACAGCGTGCGGCAGCAGCGGCTGACCCGGACCCGCGTGACGTAATCAAGTACATGTACACAAACACGAAATGCGAGATTGTGCCACCCGAGTTTCAGAGGGTTAAGTTGGTCGGCGAACCGCCTGTGGCAAAACGTACCGACGGCCAGATTACCTATCGGGACGCCATCCGCGAGGCACTTGTCGAGGAGATGAAACGCGATGCGCGCGTGATTTTGTACGGCGAAGACGTTGCCGAATACGGGGGCGCGTTCAAGTTAACCAAAGGGTTGTTGGAAGCATTCGGGCGCGACCGCGTGTTTAACACACCGATCAGTGAGGCGTGTATTTGTGGTACTGCGGTCGGTGCGGCGATGAAAGGGTTACGGCCCGTGGTGGAGTTGATGTACATGGATTTTGCGCTGATGTCGTCAGACCAGATCAGTAACCAGGCTGCGAAATGGCATTACATGAGCGGTGCGCAGATCGAGGTACCGCTTGTGATTCGCGCGTCAGTTGGTGCGGGTAAAGGCTATGGCGGTCAGCACAGCCAGACGCTCGAATCAATTTTTTGTCACATACCAGGCCTGTACGTGGTTTATCCCGCAACGCCATACGATGCAAAAGGCATGATGAAGGCCGCAATCCGCGATAATAATCCCGTGTTGTACGTCGAGTCACAGGCGCTCTACGGGCTGAAGGGGTACGTGCCTGAAGAAGAATATCTTGTGCCTCTGGGCGTTGCAGATGTGAAACGTGAAGGGCGTGACATTACATTTGTAGCTTGGGGGCCGGTTGTGCATGATTGTCTTAAAGCGGCTGAAAAACTCGAAGCTGAGCGCGGGATAAGCGCCGAAGTGGTTGACATTCGGAGTCTGGTGCCGCTCGACGTTGACACGATACTTCGGTCGGTACAAAAGACCGGCCGATGCATCGTTGCGAGCCAGGCGATTCACATCGGCAGTTACACGGCCGAGATCGCCTCGACAATTCAAGATTTAGCCTTTGATTATCTGGATGCGCCGGTGAAACGCGTCGGCGCGAAAAATGGCATCGCACCGCAGAGCCACGTATTGGAAGCTGCTTTTCTGCCGAATGTGAACGACCTGCTTAATGCAGCTTACGAAATCCTGTAACGTTTGCCATGGCAACCCCGATCACAATGCCCAAGTTCGGTCAGATGACCGAGGAAAGCACCATCGTCGAGTGGCGCAAGAAAGAAGGCGACAAAGTTGCAAAAGGCGAGGTGCTGTTCACGGTCGAGACCGACAAGTCAGTGATGGATGTCGAGGCGTTTACGGAAGGCACGCTGCTCAAGATAGTTGTGCCGGCTGGGGTAAGTGTACCTGTGCAGACCGTTGTGGGTTATATAGGTCAACCTGGTGAGAGTGTGCCGGTGGTAACACAGCGCACGCCACAAAAGTTAGAGACCAGCAAGGCAACCGCAACAGTTGTCACCGCCCCGGCCCAGCCGCAGCAACCGGTTCAGGTACAACGTGAATCTGTGGTGGCGCATTTTGAGGCTGCACAAGCGGCAGGCGGCCCGGTGCCGCAAGCGTTCGAGCCGATGTTCAGAATTTCGCCGCGGGCAAAAGCACTGGCCGAAGAGTGCGCAATTGACGCAAATAAAATCAAAGGCACCGGACCCTGGGGCCGTGTTACCGAGAAAGATGTGCGCGCGTATCTTGAATCACGCGGATACCACAAGTTGCGTGTTACACCTGCGGCACTTGAACTGGCCCGGAAAGAGAAGGTTGACATCTTGGATGTGGAGGGTAGCGGTGAAGAAGGGCGGATTACCGTTGCTGATGTGCAACGTGCCCTGGCTGAGCGGCCGAAGCCAATGAGCAAGATGCGCCAGGTTATTGCACAACGCCTCACTCAGAGTTTCACCACACAGCCGCATTTTTATGTGACTGTGGCTGTTGACATGACAGATTTGATTGCGTACCGCAACCAGCTCAAAGAGGCCGGCGCACCATTTACAATTACGGATTTCATTGCCCAAGCGGTTGTGTTGACGTTGCAAGAGTATCCGGTTGTGAACAGCAGCACCGACGGCAAGAACATCCATTGGCACAGCCATGTGAACCTTGGAATTGCCGTGTCGGTCGAGGGCGGCTTGGTTGTGCCGGTGATTCATCGCGCTGAAGAGTTGACGATGATTGAGTTGTGCACACGTGCAAAGCAACTGGTTGAAAAGGCGCGTGCGGGCAAGTTAACCCCCGACGAAATGACTGGCGGTACCTTTACAATCACGAACATGGGGATGCTCAACGTGGAAAGTTTCCATGCCATCATTAATACAGGTGAGGGGGCCATCCTCGCCGTTGCAAGTACGGTCAAACAACCCGTTGTGCATGAGGATCAGATCGTGGTGCGGTCAATGATGAAGATGACACTTTCGGCCGATCACAGGCTCATAGACGGCGCACTGGCAGCAAACTTTATCAATGCGATCAAAGCCAAACTTGAAGACCTCGAATTATGGAAACGTTTGACATCGTGGTGATAGGAGCTGGGCCGGGTGGGTACCCGGCTGCAATCCGTGCTGCGCAACTAGGCGCTTCTGTTGCTATTGTTGAGCGGGAACAACTTGGTGGTACATGTTTAAACTGGGGTTGTATACCGACAAAGGCGCTTATTGCCGCAGCTAGCCTTTACTCACAGGTCAAGTCTGCGGCGGCGCACGGGATCAATGTGGATGGCGCGACGCTTGATTATGCTGCTGTGGTTGGGAACAAAAACCGGGCGGTTCAACAATTGCGCAACGGTATCAACCAACTGCTCGCCGCCAATGGCGTAAAACAGTTTACCGGTACTGCGGCTTTTCGCGACCGCACAACAGTCGAAGTCAACTCCCCGAGCGGAACGACCCGACTGAGCGCCAAAAAGATCGTGATTGCCACCGGGTCGGCTTCGGTCATGCCCGAATTTTTGCCCAAGCATCCACTTGTGGTTGAGAGCCGTGCTTTTTTGGATTTGGGCAGGTTGCCCGAGAGCATGATTGTCCTGGGTGGGGGCTATATCGGCTGCGAGCTTGCAAGCATGGCAGCCCAATGCGGTGTGAAAGTGACGCTGGTAGAGCTGCTGGATGACATTTTGTTGATACTTGATCCTGATGTGCGGCGTGAAGTACGTGCGTACATGGAACAAAAGCTCGGCATACGGATCATCACCGGTCACTCGCTTGACAATGTTGCGGCGGAAGCAAATTCGGTGCGGTGTAAGTGTGGAGCTGAAACATTGGAAGCGGGGATGTTACTTGTGTGTGTTGGTCGGCGGCCCGTCACGGACTCGCTTAACATCGGTGCAGCAGGTGTGAGAGCAGACGAACGCGGTTTTATACCAGTGGACGATTTCGGCCGGACGAACGTGGCGAACATTTATGCTGTGGGCGATGTAACCGGCCGTGCACAACTGGCGCATTATGCAACCTCGCAGGCAATGGCCGTGGCGGAGACAGTGTGCGGGCTTAAGCCGCGCAGGTTTGAAACTGTTGTGCCGGGTGTAATTTTCACGTGTCCAGAAGTTGCATTTGTTGGATTAACCGAGGAAGAAGCCCGTAAACAGAACCGACAGGTTGTGACGGGCAGGTTTAGATTTGCCGGGCTAGGCCGGGCAATTGCAGTGGGCGAAACAACTGGATTTGTCAAATGGATTGCCGACCCAAACACAGACCAGTTACTTGGCGCTGCTGCAGTTGGACCGCATGCAACAGAACTGATTGCCGAGGCAACAGTCGCAATTCGCGCTGAATTGACCGCAACCGAGCTGGGCCGAACGATTCATGCTCATCCGACTTTCAGCGAGGTTTGGATGGAAGCTGCTCATGCGCTTCATGGCGGGTGTGTTCATGCACCGCCACGCAAGAAAAAGTAAGCTTTGCCAGGTCGCACAACAGGGAGTCGGAGTGGGCGCCACATCTGTATTGCGCATTTGGCCGGCTGTAAGAATTTGCCTTGCTTTTGACGATTTCCTATGGCCTGGTCGGCGCCGCAAACCTGAAATAGTCGAAGTCGGCATATCGGCTCGGACCTGAGTCAATCGAGATGGCGTAGATACCGACTTTTGCACCCACCCAAATGCCCGGTTCAGCTTGGAAAAAGTGCTCCACAGGTTCGAAGTCGCCGTTGGCAGACGCGAAGCTGAACTTGCAAAGACCGCCTTCGGCAACTTCAACCCGGAAGCGGACCTTGTTCGAGTCGAGTCTTTTTACCGGCGTACATGATTCGTTTCGGCGGAACACAATTGTGGTGTTACCATCGGTCGTTTGCAGTGCAATTGCAGCGCTGCTTCGGCCGGTCACAACCAGACCGGTTTCGAGCCAGATTCGACCCGGCCCGGGTTCGACCAGTGTTTCAGCGGCAAATGCACGTGCAGGAAACTTCTGGAGCAGTAGGTTCGGTACATTGGCAAGATTTTTGTGCTTTGCAGGTTGCGCATAAAGCCGCAGCCAACCCTGACGCGCAGTTAGTGCAGCCCAGTTTTCATGGTAATTAGCTTGCCAGTGCCATTGCAGACCGAGCGTTGGCGAATCGAACTCGTCGCTAGTTTGGGGAACAGTGACCGGCGCGACACGCGCAACTTTTGGCTTTGGAAATCGCAGTACAGGTTCGCCGATACCGTCGTTGTTCTGGTCAGTGCCAATCAGCGGCCAGTCATCTTTCCATGTGACAGGCTGCAGGTGCACAATCCGCCCGTACACACCTGCATCCTGGAAATGAATGAACCATGATTGTCCAGTTTCGAGTTCGACAAGGCCGCCTTGGTGCGGGCCATTTATGGATGTGTTGCCCTGGTGCAGAACGGTTTTGTCCTCGTATGGGCCGAAGACGCTCCGCGCACGCAAGACGACCTGCCAACCTGACTGTACACCCCCAGCCGGTGCGAAAATGTAATACCAGCCGTGTCGCTTGTAGAATTTCGGCCCTTCGATCGTCGGGTGCTTCTCTGGCGCGTGAAAGATGACTTTGCCTTCACCAAGCAGTCGCGAGCCGTCAGGCGCCATCGGGCGAACCCGTAGGATGTCCTTGATGCCGGCGCGCGAGCGTGCATATGCGTGCACCAGGTACGCTCGGCCGTCGTCGTCCCACAGTGGGCATGGGTCAATCAGACCGCAGCCGGGTTCAACCAAATGCGGCTCTGACCATTTACCGGCGGGGTCATCGGCAGTTGTGAGAAATATGCCTTCATCAGGCATAGCAAAGAAAATCCAGAACTTGCCGGCTTGGAACCGCATTGCTGGCGCCCAAATGCCACAGCCATGCTGAACGTCGCGGTAGCGTGGGTGGGGCAGGTTTTTTACTGCGTGATTAATTATTGTCCAGTTAACAAGGTCATGGGAATGCAGGATTGGCAAGCCAGGCGCACAGTTAAAACTTGACGCGGTCATGTAAAAGTCGGTCGCGACTCGGATTACGTCCGGGTCGGGATAATCCGCGCAGATTATCGGATTGCAATACGTGCCGTCTTGCCTGTCCGGGATCCAGGGGTAATCGTAGCTGATTTTGTCCAGATTCGAGCTATGGATTCGGTTTGGATCATTCCCCAACCCGGTGCCGTTTAATTGCGAGTTTTGTCGAGGCAGTTGATTCATTTTGGTCCCTCCGTACCCGCTTTGCCTATCTGGGGAACAAGCAGATGCAACGCAGTTAGCGAGATCAAATACATGAGCGATGCGCCGGCGAAAATTGGCACGTAACTGCCCGTGGTTTGCAGCACCCAACCGATCAGCTCAGCCAAAACACCCCCACTGAAATAGCCGATAAACCCACCTAAACCAACCACTGCACCAACGACATGTTTCGGCATTGTGTCAGAGACAAAGCTGAACAGGTTGGCTGACCACCCTTGATGCGCTGAACCGGCCAAACCGACAATAATTACCGTTAACAGCACAGTCGGCATGTATGGCGCCAGGAAGACTGGCACAACGGCAAGCGCGCATACCAGAAGCGAAATTTTGCGTGCTGCGTTCAGGCTTAACCCGCGTTTGAGAAGTTTCGCTGCCAACCAGCCGCCGCCCACACCTCCAAACGCCGCAATAAAGTAGAACAACGCAGTCCACCAACCAACCTGGGCAAGCGGGATTTTGAAACGTTTATCCAAAAAATCTGGCAGGAAAAACATGTAAATTGTCCATACGGGTGCAGCCAGGCAACCGGCAATCAAATATGCCCATACTGCACGATACGTGAATAGCGACGGCCAGCTTACCCGCGTGGTTCCAGCTTGTGCAACGGGCTGATCGGCGCGGATATATTCGCGTTCGGATGGTGACAGTTTGTGATGGGTATCTGGATTGTCATAGATCAGCCACCAGGCTGCCACCCACAAAAGTCCCAGTGCGCCGGTCAGGTAAAATGCAACTTGCCAGCCCCAATGCTTGTAGATAAAAGGCGCTGCAATTGGACAGATAATTGCACCTACGTTCGTGCCGGCATTGAAAATGCCGGTTGCAAGAGCGCGTTCTTTGACCGGGAACCATTCGGCCACGGTTTTAATTGCACCTGGGAAATTGCCGCCCTCGGCCAAGCCCAACATTACACGGGCTGATACAAATCCGAGGACAGTCATTGGCATTACGGAGCCGAACAGCATGACGCTGTTTCCAACCGGGATATAGGCGCAAAGACCGTGTGCAGCAGATGCAATGCTCCAAAGTGTGACAGCGATTGGCAACCCACGCTTCACACCGAGCCAGTCCATGAACTTGCCGCCGAGCAAGTACCCAAACGCATACGCAAACTGGAATGCTGAAGCCACGTGCGCGTAATCTGTCTCACGCCAACCGAGTTCATCACTTAGTGGCATCTTGAAAATGCCAATTATATTGCGGTCAATGTAGTTGAGTGCCACAGAGAAAAACAACAGCACGCAAATCGTCCAGCGATAGTTGCCGATCTTGTTCATCACGGGAAAACAGGTTGTGGGTAATTACCTAAACTGAACTGCAGTTGCGCTTGCACCATCTGCCGTTACAACCTTGTTTTTTGCGTTGTCCAAGTTGCATGATTCAACTCGCACGTGGCGCGAGTTACTTCCGTTAAGCTTTAGAAACAACTCAGTACCGGGCGGCGCATGTGATTCGCGGATCGTTATTTCACTGGTGTCGGTCAGCTCAAACATCGGGCCTTTCGTGCAGGTAAGTTGTACGCGGTCGAACACCAAATTCGCTGCGTGCGTTGCCACAACACCAGTAGTGGCAGCTACAGTGAAGTTGGCAAAGCGGACATGTTGAATTGGCGAATCTGGCAAACCACGAATCGCAATTGCTACCGGTGCACCTGTGCAAATGACATTTTCAAACTGCATGTTTCTGTAAGCAGGCGGTTTACCCGGTGCGCCTGCGCTGTCGCCCGGGGCATAATCCATGTTCAGGATGACAACTTCGCGTTTCATGTTCAGGGCGACAAGATTACTGGCAAAGATGTTTTCAACCACACCCCCGCGGCCGCGCGTTGATTTGATCCGGATTGCGCGGTCGGTGCCGTCAAATTGACAGTCGTATGCGAAGACGTTACTTACGCCGCCCGACATTTCGCTGCCGATGACAATGCCGCCGTGACCGCGCTTGAATGTGCAGTATCGGACCACCACATTCTCAGTTGGCCTGCCGACGCGCCAGCCGTCCTCGTTGTAGCCGGACTTGAGCACGATGCAATCGTCACCGGTGTCGAACAGGCAGTGCTCGATCAGCACGTTACTGCACGAGTCAACATCGAGACCGTCGTTATTCGGTCCATGAGTCGAGACCGTCAGGCGCCGCACAGTCACGTTTTCACAGTACAAGGGGTGGATTGTCCAATTGGGTCCGCTGCCGATGGTGAAGTCTTCGAGCAGTACGTTTGTGCAGTTGACAAGACAAACGAAGCTGGGACGGATTGCGGCATCTGGCGTGCCGAAAACGCGTTTTTCAACCGGCACACCTTCGGCTGCCATTTTGCGAAAGTCCCTTGTTTCACGGTTTCTCCATGCCCACCAATTTGTTGCATTGCCGTTGAGCCGGCCTGGCCCTGTGATGGCGATGTTTGTGCAGTTAATGGCGTAGATCAGGGGCGAGTAATTGTAAAGCTCGATGCCGCCAACCCGAACAAAAACAGGTGGCAAATAGGCTTCCGGGTCGTCTTTGAAGACAATTTCAGCGCCGTCTGTCATGTGCAACTTGACGTTGCTCTTCAGATGTATTGGGCCGGTCAAATACCTGCCGGCGGTGACAATCACACTGCCACCCCCAGACTCTGCGCACTTGGCCAATGCGTCGTGAAATGCGCGAGTACAGTCCGTTTTACCATCTCCGACTGCGCCAAAATCGGCCAGATTGAATCTGCGATCCCGGAATGTGGGTTGTACAATCCGGCCTATGATTTGCGCGGCATTTGCCCAAGACACGGCAGTTCCGTGGTTGGGTCTTACCTGAGCTGCATTTGTGCCTGGTGCTGTTTCGGCTAGAAACAACGCAAAAATGCATCGTGCAACTGCTCGCGCGGCAACATTGCTTTTGGAATAACGGCCCATAATTGGCTTAAATTTACCGCCGCAGCCGCACAAAGCGAAGTGGATCGTTTTTGCAAATCGGTTTGAAAAATGTGCATTGGTCGGCCCGATCCGATACCGGCAAAATGATCGGCTGTAGCAATTCCAAGCCTAGGTTGGGATTGAAGTGCGAGTAACGCCAGCTTGTTTAACCAAGCCGGAATGAAATGCGTTTAACCAGCTCGGCGCCGAAGCAGTTCTGGAGCTGATTCAGGATTTCTTTTGCGCGGTAGCGTGCAATTTCGCTAAGCCAAACGCTGCTATCAACCGTTACAAACAATGTGCCGTTTCGCAGTCCGGTAGGTCTGGCATGCAGTGCGATATTCGGGTCAACCAGCGCATCCCAAGCACGAACCATCTCGGCTTCGATCCTCCGCTTGTCTAGGCGCAACCTGTTTAGCACTTCTGGGACAAGCTCGCCAGCCGACCGCGTTGTTGACGGGCGTTCTTTTTCAACTGCTGCAAAGTCGTAGCCGTGCCACGCTGCAAGGGCTTTGTCACGCGGTGTAGGGCGCGGCGGTCCTAGTGGCGGCTGCTGTTTTGGGGGTAAGCCTAGCATTGCATTGGATGAAAAGCGGCGGGGTGCGACACAGTTTGGCGGTTATGACCCGGTCTCAGCCGTTTTTTCCGGTGCGCGTTCCTCGAGCACAAGCACACCGTACGGTGGCATGTCGTAGTTGCCGGCCAGGACCGTTGCGGTGAGGAAATCGTGCATTGGTTTTTGGAACTGAATGCGCACAGGCGCATTTTGGTGATTGAGCATGAAAAAGATTTTCGTGTCGTCTTTTTCGCGCACGCTCACTTCAACTGTGGTTGGTGTTTTCATGGGCGTTTGCAGTTCACGGAACTGGCGCAGCCACGTAACCAAGTCATCGTAAAAGTACTGGTGGCTGACTGTGCCGATGTAAATTGCCTTGCCGTCGCCGAAATTGTTGATGGTGAGCGCGGGTCTGCCGGCATAAAAATCCTTGGCGAATGTGGCTACGACATCGCAACCTTTTGGTTCAATTATATCGCACCAGAGCCGCGCCGGATGCATGTGCGTGGCTGGGAATGTACCCTTGAACACCATATGGTTTTCCTCAGCAGGCGGCAGCGGATCAAACTCGATCACTTCAAGCCCGAACAGGTCTGTCATATCGTGAGGATAGCCATTGTCGGGCGCAATATTGTGTTCGTCCACAAGACCTGTGTTGCATGTTGCAACCAGCACACCGCCGTTTTGGACGTAGAGCTTCAACCGGTCAGCTTCACCCCCGGCAAGCAGATACAACGAAGGCGCAAAAACAACTTTGTATTTCGACAGGTCGTCAGTTGGCCTGGCGAAGTCAACAGGTATGTTCCGGCTGTGTAGCGCATTGTAAAAGAGCTGGATGTGGTCGCGCAGTTTGAGGTGTTTGTTGGGGTGGCCGGTCAGGTGCATCGCCCAGTCGTTGTCGTGCGTAAACAGGATGCATGTCTCGGCCACGACACGCGTGCCTTTGATTGCAGGCGCAAGCAGACGCAGTTCTTCACCTACTTGCGCAACTTCGCGATACACGCGGTTGTCACGGCGTATATGATGCGGCAGGACAGCGGCTTGGAATTTTTCCGAACCGAACCTGGGCGGGCGCCAACGCAAAAACAGAATTGCATCAGCGCCGCGCGCAACCATCTGGTATGCCAGCAGGCGCAACAGACCCGGGCGAATCGTCGGGTTTAATTCCTGACCGGCACCCGCCTTCTGTTCTATTACCCAAAAGCCGAGGCTGCCATCAGGTGTGCGTATGTTGGACTTTTTAACCGACCTGAGCATGTCGGTTTCGCATGCGACCTCAGCAGGTGCAATCTTGGCGGTGACGTTACCCTCAACTGACACAAAATCAATTACATCCGCAATGTCGAAGTGATCGAATCGGTATGTAAACGGTCGTAAATTTGTTGTGATTGGACATTTTGGCGTAAGCTCACGCAACAGGTCGGCCTGTTCTTTTACGAATTGAACGATCGTGTCACTGCAAAACCTGTGCCAGTCAAGCACTAGGGCAGGGTTGTGTCCTGCCGGCGCGTGCATCGGCATGGGTACCTGTTTCCAATCCGTTACAACCTGACCCCAGTGCCGCAACCCGAGCAGGTTGTTGAGTTGCTCGATTGTCTGATATTTCTGTTCAAGCCACCAGTGCCAGTCGCGGCGTGTATCTTCGTTAAATGATTCTTCGCTGTAGTGACTGCCGACCGGTGTGTCTATTTGCCATGCAACAAGCCCGTGGTGGTTGCCGAGCGCCTGCGCCATTGCGCGGACAATTTTTTTTGCGGCTTCCCAGTAAAGCTCGCTGTTCAAGCAAATGCCGCGTCGTGTACCTTCGCGTCGTATTAGACCACGTTCGTCAACTGCAAGAATTTCGGGGTGTTTCTGTGCCAGCCAGATTGGTGGTGCAGCGGTTGGTGTGCACAAGACTGTTTTGATGCCTGCCTTGGCCATAATGTCCATTGCGCGACGCAGCCAGTCGAACTCGTACTTGCCCTCCTCGGGTTCACACAAGCCCCACGTAAACTCGCCCATCCGTACGAGGTTAATCCCGGCCTCGGCCATCAACTCGGCGTCGTGTTCCCATTGCGTTTCAGGTTCGTCAGGTCTGCCCGCGTAGGGGTAAACCCACTGCTCAGGATAATAGTCAACGCCGAAATACATAATTACTTTAAGTTAGCCGGCTCGATTTTGAATCGGTGTAAAAGCCTTTGCAACAACAAAAGGCCAACCGTGCAGCCCGGATTTTAAGCTGGTCGGGTTTGTCAAATGTGCTTTTGTTTGCGCGGCCTCTTCTCTAAACATCTGCTATTACTCCAATTCGAGGGCGTTCGGTTTGATGCAGGCGCGGCCATGGGCTTTCTGAATCGCCGCTTGGTTTTGTCCTGTTGCTTGCGATGATTTGTGCTTTGTCGGCTCGGCCTTTAACCCGTAATTTCACACGCTATACGTAGCGCAGACTTCAAAGGCTGCTGTATCGTATCCCGGTGCTGACGGGACAAGCGGGCAGCCGCACAAATCGCAGCCTAACATCTTGCCGAGCGCGAAATCACGACACAGCAGGTTTGTCACGTAATGTGTGATGTCCAACAACGGGTGCGAGGCGCCAGCACTGCGGTTGAAATATCTAGGCTAGGGTCTGGCACAGCTTGCAGTGTTTGGTGTTCCGCTGGACCAACCCGCGGCCGCACGGGCCAAAACCAAACCGTGTCATACGAAAATTCCCTGCAGACCCTGACGTGGCTAACAGGTTGTTGAAAAAAAGTGCTGTTTGTGAAAACCGACCCCCGAAAACATTGGGATTTTTGCATGTTTTTCAGGTCGAAAATGACTTTTTCAATCGCCTGCTAATGGCCGGGGTTGGCCCACGTTTACCTGTCACTGCCGTGCCCGGCTCTCGCGCGTGGCGCCTGAAGGTGCTCGAACTGCGCGAAGCGGAACACACCAAGGCGCCACGCGATTGTTCGTGCCATTTGGGGGCGAGGTACAAGCCGCAATATCCGAAAACCGGACTCTACGCACGGCACAATCATGACAACGAGCCGAAAGCGCAACTTGTCACCAGTAGCTTACAACCCGACGGAGAACCCAAGCCCCAAGCCCGTTAGGGCGACAGATAGTACCCCACAACGCCAATGGTGGGCAAACAGACCGCCAAAAATCATTCCAAAATCCCGATAGTGGCGACAGATCATTGCTCGCCATCCAAATGGATTGTACAGACTTGCAGTTGGTTCGTTTGACGGATGCTGACAACGGAATTTCATCCAGCGGAACATGTTGCCCTGCACTTCGGTTTTAGTGTGACAGAGTTACACCCCGGAGACGCACTGATGCAGGCGCCGTGTTTGGTTAACTAAACCCAAGTTTGCTGCCGGT
>Ga0078972_1007511_pt1 | contig 24152 bp, 21 predicted proteins | sample YelNatPaOPGAMG01_FD_67568 | JGI IMG/M metagenome (GOLD analysis project Ga0078972, IMG submission 67568) | Hot spring thermophilic microbial communities from Obsidian Pool, Yellowstone National Park, USA - OP-RAMG-01 (SPADES assembly) (version 2) | ecosystem: Environmental > Aquatic > Thermal...
TATCATCAGATATTTTCTTTACCTTTAAATTTTCTTTATAAAATTTTCCCACGCCTTTAATCAATCCGACCATAAAATCAATTAGCCTCCTTTTGGATTTATACTTCATGACGAGGGTTTTATCGTCTTTCCATTCGTATTCAAACCTTGGGGGGTCTGCACCTATCATGTGCCTTGTCGTAACCTGATGAACTTCATCCATTTTTAGCAGAAACTCCCTCGCATTGAGATAAATTTTATAATAAACACCGTATAGAGTGTGTGAATATTCATTAACCCAGTAATCGCCAAATGTCTCACCGAGCTCAGCAAGTGATATTCCTAAAACTGAACAAATAGCATTGATAACTTTCATAACTGTGGAATCATCCACATTTGATGTAACAGTTATTATAGGTTCCTTCTCTACGCCAGCCTTTTTTAATACCTCCTCCCATTTTTCCTTTCCATATCTTTTCGTGATCAAATCCTTAATTGCTAAAACAATAACTCCCTTCATAATTTAATCTCCTTATATTTTTTCCCACATTGTAGCCAGTGCCTCTCCTCCTCCTATGCATATAGCGGAAAGACCTATCTTTCCATTTTTTCTTTTCAGAGCATTGAGGAGGGTTACTATAATCCTTGCCCCGCTGCATCCAATTGGATGCCCGAGAGCAACTGCTCCTCCAAATATGTTCATCTTTTCGTAAGGTATTCCCACTTCTTTTGCTGTAACAATGGCTACTACTGCGAAAGCCTCATTCACCTCAAAAAGGTCTATATCATCAACCTTCTTTTTTGTCTTCTCCAGTAGCTTTCTTATGGCGAATATAGGTGCTGTTGTGAACCATTGAGGCTCCTGAGCATGCCATGAGTAAGAAATCAGGCGGGCTAAAGGTTTGAGATTTTTTTTATTGACATATTCCTCAGAAGCAAGGACCAATGCTGCTGCTCCATCGTTTATAGAAGAGGCATTTGCAGCGGTCACAGTTCCGTCCTTTTTAAATGCAGGCTTAAGGGTAGGAATTTTGTCAAATTTCACACGAAGAGGTTCTTCGTCCTTTGAGACTATATTCTTATTCCCTTTACTGTCCACAATCTCCACCTCCACTATTTCATCGGCGAAGATACCATTTTCCATGGCAGATAGAGCTCTTTTATAGCTCTGAACAGCATATTCGTCCTGTTCCTCTCTTGAGATTTTGAATTTTTCGGCGCATATCTCGGCGCATATTCCCATATGCATATCTCCATACGGATCCCATAAGCCATCATATATCATAGAATCAATTGCCTGAAGGTTTCCCATCCTTCCCCCTTCTCTTAAAGAAGGAATTATGTATGGGGCTCTGCTCATGCTCTCCATTCCTCCTGCTACCACCACATCCAGATCTCCGTTCATAATTGCCTGAGCTCCCATTATAACAGTGAACATTCCTGACCCACAAACCTTGTTTACTGTAACACACGGAACGCTGTTTGGAATTCCTGCAAATTTGCTTGCCTGTCTTGCTGGAGCCTGTCCCACACCTGCCTGAAGGACATTCCCCATATAAACGCTTTCTATTTCTGTGGGCTCTACTCCTGCTTTTTTCATGGCTCCAGATATTGCTATTCCTCCGAGTTTCCATACAGGGATATCTTTTAGAGAACCAAGAAATGAACCTATTGGGGTTCTTACTCCACCCACTATATATACATTCCTCTTCATCCTGCACCTCCTGAAATTTTTTCTAAATTACCAAATATTGCTTGAAATTCAAACATTTATAAAATCTTCACTTTATTTTCAAAACCGAAAGGAAAGCCTCTTGAGGAACTTCAACTGTTCCTATCATCTTCATTCTTTTTTTCCCTTCCTTCTGCCTTTCAAGCAGTTTCCTTTTCCTCGTCACATCACCTCCATAGCACTTGGCAGTTACATCTTTTCTTAGTGGTTTTATTGTCTCCCTCGCTATAACCTTACTTCCTATTGCAGCCTGAATTGCTACTTCAAAAAGCTGTCTTGGAATGACCTCTTTTAGTTTCCTGACAAGTTCCCTTCCAATGTAATACGCATTTTCTCTGTGAACAAGTGTGGATAAGGTATCAACGGGTTTTTTATTTATAAGGATATCAAGTTTGACAATGTCAGATTTTCTAAACCCTATGAATTCATAATCCATTGAGCCATATCCCCTGGTTATTGATTTCAATTTGTCGTAGAAATCAACGAGGATTTCGGAAAATGGAATTTCGTATTCAACTATTACCCTGCCTTTGCCTGCGTATCTGAAGTCCTTCTGAATCCCCCTTTTCCCCTCGCACAGGGAAAATATGTTTCCCACGAATTCATCCGGGGAATGGATTGTTACCTTTACATAAGGCTCCTCTATACTCTCTATCAAGTTTGGCTCAGGCATCTGGGACGGACTTGTTATCTCCTTTTCCTCTCCTTTTTTTGTTTTTATCCTGTAAAGCACATTCGGGGCTGTAATTATCAGAGATTGTCCAAATTCCCTCTCAAGCCTCTCCCTGACTACATCCATATGAAGCAATCCGAGGAAACCGCATCTAAAACCGAAGCCAAGGGCAGAGGAAGATTCTGGCTCAAATACAAACCCCGCATCGTTTAAACTGAATTTTTCCATCGCATCCCTTAACAGGTGATAGTCATCCGAATTTACCGGATAGAATCCCGCATACACCATTGACTTTAAGACCTTAAAGCCCGGAAGGGGCTCCTTTGCAGGATTTTTTGCATCTGTTATTGTATCTCCGACCCTTACATCCTTTATGTTTTTTATTCCTGCTATTATAAATCCCACATCTCCTGCTGATAAGGTTTCTTCATATACCTCAAAGGGAGAGAAGTAGCCCAGTTTCTGAACTTCAAACTCCTTTCCAGAGGACATGAATTTGATTTTTTGGTTTACTCTCAATTCACCATCAAACACACGCACAATAACGATTACCCCGAGGTAATTGTCATACCAGCTGTCAAATACCATGGCTCGTAAAGGCGCTTTCGGGTCTCCTTTTGGGGGAGGCACTTTTCTAATCACACCTTCAAGGAGTTCCTTTACCCCCCATCCTTTTTTCGCACTTATTAAATAAGCATCTGTTGTATCTATTCCAATAACATCTTCAATTTGCCTTTTTACTCTTTCGGGGTCTGCTCCAGGAAGGTCTATTTTGTTTATTGCCGGGATTATTTCAAGCCCGTGGTCAAAAGCAAGTGTAGCATTAGCAAGTGTTTGAGCCTCTACCCCCTGAACCGCATCTACAACGAGGATTGCTCCCTCGCACGCTGATATGCTTCTTGATACCTCGTATGAGAAGTCAACATGTCCAGGCGTATCTATAAGATTCAATTCGTATTCTTCATTTTGGTAGGTATATTTCATTCTCACGGTCTGTGCCTTTATCGTTATTCCTCTTTCCCTTTCAATTTCAAGATTGTCAAGAAACTGCTCCCTCATTTTTGATGGAGGAACGGTGCTTGTAATTTCAAGAAACCTGTCAGCAAGGGTGGATTTTCCGTGGTCTATATGTGCTATGATACAGAAATTTCTTTTCCTCTTTATATCCACTTACCCAAAATTACTTCTTCTTTATAAGAGCTGGAAGAAGTTTTATCTCAATCTCTAAGGTTTCATTGGGTTTTATCTCAACAGATTTTTTGAATGGAATGTATCCTTCCGCAGTAGCATTGAGGATATAACTTCCGGGTTTCAATGATGTTGAGAAATTTCCATTCTGGTCAGTGGCAACAGGTGGACTCCCGGGTATTCCGAAGGAAATAATTGCAATAAGTGGTTTCCCATCAAGGTCTGTGACTTTACCCTTTATATAACCGAGGATTATCTTTTTCTTCAGTTTTATTTTGAATTTCTTTTGAGCCTCTTCAACGGTAATTTTTGTGAGAAATTCCTCATACCCTTTTGCCCTTATTTTTACTGAAACAGTGCTGCCAACTGGAAACTCGTAAGAATCAACCTCTCCGTCGGAATTTGTAACAAGGGATGTCAAGGAAGTCTCGGGGAAATCTACTATCGCGGTGACTCCCTCATTTGTTTCACTGTCAACCACCTTAAATGAAAATGTGGATTTGGGTGGTTCAGGTGGTTTTGGGGGGATTTTTGGGGGTATTATTACTGTATCAATTGGTAGCCTGGTGAAAGAAATGCCAAGTCCAACAAACCATGGTGGATATGTGTAAAACTTTCTTCCATCTGGAAGATGAACCCTGTTCATAAAAGACATTTCCGCTCCAAGGTCAATGGAAAGTCCTCCCCTTGGCGTGATTTTTAAGCCGAAGGAGAGTCTCTGAGGGCTGTCGTTCCATCCAAATGCCACATCGCCATCGTTGTCAGCATCAATGACCTGTTCTTTTGAGTATTCAAGAAATGGGGTAAGATATTTTGTCGGAAAATCAAAACCGAAAACGCCTGCTACATAAGGATCCCTGATCACACCGAGCATGTATTCGTGGAAGGACATTCCCTCAACAGGTGATGGAGAATAGAATGGGTCATTTTTTGAGTCCGGGATTAGATTTTGTGACCGGTCATGCATGTATCCTATGTTTAGGTGAAACCTGAATGGAATCCCGTATGGTCTTTTAAAATCAAAGGACCATATAAGAAATCCCCCTCCGCTCAATGTATTCGGTTCAAAACCGGCTCCGTGATTGGAAGAAAGCATCCTTACCACGCCCTCAAATCCAATTCCGAGAACGCTCTCTGTAAGAATGCTGAATTTCAGCCCCATGTTAAAATCACCAGCCCTGTAAACGGTAGATTTTCCACCTATCTCGTCTGATTTAAAAACCCCTTTTCCTGCAGTTGTCCAGAAGAACATCTCAGACCATTCAGATGTGCCAATTCCGAGGGACAGAATTGAATCAAATATGGACGAGTCAGAGTTTGTCTTCCAGTAGTTGTAAAAGTTATGGGTCTGGTTAAAGAAGAATCTCACACCCGCAGAGAATCCTCCTTTTCCAAGTGTGTCAGCAGTTTTTGTTCTCCATATTCCCGTATCTCCGGTAAAAGATGGTGTGATGAGGGCAATGGAATTCAACGGGAAAAATAATAACAATAATGTCGTCCAAAAAACCCTCATTGTATAAGGTTAACCAAATTTTTGTATGTAGTCAAATGGAAAATTGAATGTATTTTTTATTTGGTATATAAAATTTTTCATGGAATTGATTGAAATGGTAAAGGAATGCGTCCTTATCGGAGGAAGAATTATACTTCAGCACTTCGGTAATCTTTTAACTTCCGAAATTGAGGAGAAGGCGAAAAACGACCTTGTTACGATTGCAGACAGGGAGTCAGAGGAGGCGATAAAGGAGTATATATGGAAACACTTTCCAGACCACGATATTCTCGCGGAGGAAAGCGGTCTCTTTGAAAGGAAGGAGAGCTACAGATGGATAATTGACCCCCTTGATGGAACAAGAAATTACACGAAAGGTCTTCCGGTATTTGCAGTTTCAGTAGCAGTAGAATTCAACGGTGAACTCATCGCAGGTGCTGTTTATGACCCCATTAAAAAGGAACTTTTCTGGGCAGAGAAGGGGAAGGGTGCCTTTGTGAACAATGAAAGAATAAGGGTTTCGTCTACCACAAATATCTCAGAAGCCCTTATAGGAACTGGGTTTCCTTTCAAGGCAAAGGAATACATAGATGTTTATCTTAAGAGTTTCAGGGAGGTGTTTATTGCGGTAAGCGGGGTAAGGAGGCTTGGTGCAGCGTCCCTTGATTTGTGCTGGACCGCGAGAGGGATATTTGACGGTTTCTGGGAGCTATTTCTCTCACCATGGGATGTGGCAGCAGGTGCCCTTATCATAAAAGAGGCCGGGGGTATTGTGAGCGATGTATGGGGAAGGGATGAATATTTAAGGAATGGACACATCGTTGGAGCAAATCCATATATCTATTCACAACTTCAAAAAATTCTTGAAAATTCATTGAAGGACCTCAAGTGAAGGATAAAATCTTTGAGAAATTTAGTAGCCTGAAGAAGGGAGAGAGGGCTCTTATTACCTATCTTACCTTCAATTTTCCTGACCCTGAAAAATTTAAAAATTTTCTTCATGCCATAGTTGAGGGGGGAAGCGACATAGTTGAAATAGGGGTTCCATTCTCAGACCCCATTGCAGATGGAAAGGTAATTCAGTCTGCTTCAGAAATAGCCCTGTCCTTTGGCACATCCCTTGAGGAGATTTTAGAATTCCTTGAAAGGGAAAGGAAAAATATACCAGTCCCTTTGATTCTCATGGGATACATGAACCCATTTCTCCAGTTTGGTATTGAAAATCTATCAAAAATTGAACTTATTGATGGATTTATAATTCCAGATTTATCCTACGAGGAAACAATAAGGCTGAAAATTCACAAAAAAATTCCACTCATTCAACTTATTGCTCCCACAACATCCATTGAAAGGGCAAAGAAAATAGCAGAAATATCTTATGGTTTTGTGTATTATGTCTCCATAACAGGGACAACGGGTTCAAGGATAAAAGACATAAACGGGATAAGGAAATTTGTCAGTGAATTCAAAAAGGTTGAGGAAATTCCAATTGTTATAGGCTTTGGCATCCGTTCTTCAGAGGATATAAAGAAACTTTCCTTTGCAGATGGTGTTGTAATAGGAAGCGCACTGCTGAGAAAAATCTCTGAAAAAGGAATGGATTTCAAAAAAGCAAGAGAATTCGTCAAATCCCTGAAAAGGGCTACAATTAAATGAGTATGTCTTAATACCTGCTTATTGTGATATATCCTCCGTATATGTAAGTGTTACTTAAGGTATCTATATAAATGGATAAATAATTTGTATCTGTTGAGTTTACATCGGTAATATTGCAAAGATTCCCAACAGTGCATCCAGCTGCTGGTGAAACCTGTGTGCAGCCGATTGAGTCTATACTGCAACTATATACAGCGAGGGAGCGTGTAGCGTTTCCATATACCATTACCTCTGTTGCCCTGAAGCCATTTGGGATGTTATATGTTGCAACAAGGTCACACCCATCAGAAACGTTAGAAGAAACGGATCCCCCATCTGGATGTAAAGCGGCTGTGTAAGTACTGCATGTGGTTATGAAATCTCCTGGAAGTATCTTTATCCTGTTTGAAAATCCCTGCCATCCTGCAAGCTCTGAAAGGGTATAAACCTTTGTTCCCGCATTGTCATTGAACTGCATATTGGTTCCATCTGAATCTATTGTTATGGATGATGAATCAATGTTAAAATAACCTGCCCAAACAGCGGTAACGGAGGTAAGGAAATTGACATAGAGCCCACCTGCCTTTGTTTGGTCTGTAGCAGAAGTATCCAAAAAGTATGAACTCTCATATCCATCAAGAAGGTCTGCATCAAGCCCTGAGCCAGAGCCATCGTTGAGTGATGTCCATGCAGTTCCATTTATCTTTGATGGGTCTATACCTGCGGATGCTGATATATCAGCATCAACTATTGCCCCATCTGAAATCATTGAACTTGAGATTGAAGCTATCTGCCCCTCATTCACATACCATCCATCAAGGGTGGGCTGGTCAACTGAAAATGTTGTGCCTGTTAGATTTAAACCTGTCCCTGCTGAATAGGTAGTATCATTGTCAACCCCATCCGCGAATCCAGCTGGCATACCTGTTATGCCTGACCATGGGATTGAGTCAGCGGTATCAACGATATTGTTGTTATCTGTGTCATAGGTTGCCTTGAACATATCGCCTCCAATGTCATCAATTCCATCCGCAAATCCGGCAGGCATACCAGTTATACTTGACCATGGGATTGAGTCAGCGGTATCAACTTTGTTGTTGTTATCCGTGTCATAGGTTGCCTTGAACATATCGCCTCCGATATCATCAACCCCATCCGCGAATCCAGCTGGCATACCTGTTATGCCTGACCATGGTATTGAGTCAGCGGTATCAACTTTGTTGTTGTTATCTGTGTCATAGGTTGCCTTGAACATATCGCCTCCAATATCATCAATTCCATCCGCAAATCCGGCAGGCATACCAGTTATACTTGACCAGGGGATTTGTCCGGTTGTTATTGCATCGCTGTCAATTTTGCCATCGCCATTTTTATCATAAATTGACCTTAAGAGAAAATCGTTTGAATCATGACCATCAAGGGTATTTGCATCTCCTGTTATATCTGCTGGAAGCTTTGCTTCATCGTTTAGAACAAGAATTGTGTTTGGAGCCGGGGTATTGCTTGCGTGATAGCCATCAACAGTGTCTGCATTACCATTCCCTGGAATTGGCTCCTGGGAACCTGAATCTGCCGCTGTTCCACACCCATAAAGAAAAAGCCCAAAAATAACCACCCCCCATACCTTTTTCCATTTTTTGATTGACTTCATCTTTGCACCTCTCCCATTTATTTTCTTTTTATTTTATTTCAAAATTTTATCTTGTCAAATTTTTTACGGTGATGTTTCTGATGAATAGATATTTATTCCTCCTTCAAGGTATTTAAAGAACGAATAGGAGATTGCAAGGTCTCCCTCTACCCTTTCAAGCCTGTATCCAGGCTGTATCTCGTATATGACAGGAGAGTTCATAAGTGGATTTATAAAATCGGTAGACCTCTCATAATTTTCCATAAGTGTAATTGAAAATGACCTCCTGGGAAGAACCTGCGCAGAAAAGACCCTGTAAGTTCCTGTGAGCCCGAATTTATTCGTTGTAATCGTTTTAGCCTTCGCAAACCCCTCACTTCTCAAAAAAGCCAGAATAAGGATAAGAAGTTTTTTCATAAAATCTCCTTCTCTTTTATTTTTACCAAAAAATTTAATCAAATTCCACAGTGGCTCCGGATGATTGTGTTAAAAAATGCGATTTTGGTTGACATCAAGGGGATAAGGTGTTATCCTTTAAAAAATAAAAAGGAGGTTTTTTATGAAAAAGTATGCAGTAATTCTCTTTGGGCTTTTGATGGCAGGAAGGGGATTTGCGGAGGAGGAGATTCCGACAAAGGTGAAGTTTCACGGGTATTTCAGGACGAGGGGAATATACATGAGATATCTTAGCCTCACATCAAAGGAAGCGCCGAAGAATACCGGATACCTTCAGAGCAGGCTGAGACTTGAACCAGAAATCTCTCCGGTGGAAAGCGTCAGGATTTATGCAGAGATAGATGCCCTTGACGATGTTATATGGGGAGCCCAAGGGGTTCAGGTTCCTGTTCTTGCAGAAAATCCAAATTTTTATGGTGGAATATATCCGGGAGAGGAAATAAGCGATACTACACTTGAAGGGACATCAAGGATAATAGGCGTAAAGAGGGTATGGGCTGAGATAGAAACTCCTTTTGGAAGGCTTGATATAGGAAGGATGCCTTCACACTGGGGTCTCGGAATACTTGAGAACGATGGAAGGGGATTTAAAAATGAGTATGGAGATGCCCATTTCGGAGACACAAGGGACAGGATTCTTTTCAGGATGAGACCTTTTGGAGAGGATTCTCCTTTCCTTCTTGCAATTGGTTATGACAAGGTATGGGAGGCAAGGGACAGGTTTGACCCGGAAACACCTGCAGATGATATAGACCACTGGCTCCTCATTCCTTACTGGAAGGATGAGGAAAGAGGGATAAAGGGAGGGGTTTTTATGTCTGCAGTTGTTGGTCCAAAGAGTGATACCGGGATAGCAGTTATAGACCCATACATTGAGGTTTCAGCAATTGAAAATCTGACTCTTGAGGCCGAGGCTTCATTCATATATGGTGAAACGAAGGCTTTTAATGAGATAAGGGATCTCGTCCAGCCATCGGATAAGGATGTTGATATAGGAGCAATAAACGCGGTCTTCAGGGGAAAATACCGCTGGGATCCCCTTGAATTTATTCTTGAGGTGGGATATGCGAGTGGAGATAAGAACGGGTTGAGGGACAGAAGGATTGAATCAATTCCTATGGACAGAGATTACAATGTGGGGCTTTTGATGTTTGAAAGGGTTGGAGCCCTTTATTCAAGGATGGTTTATGATGAAAGGACATTAACATGGGGGAGTGGCTATAAGGACATATTAAAAGATATAGTTCCCACATACGGTGCTGTTTCAAATGCCATATATGTCTATGCTGCACCCCTGAGGTTTGCGCCCGTTGAGAGTTTCACATCAACCCTGAGCGTCCTTTATGGAAGGGCTATTTATTCCCCATACAGAGACTGGTTAAGAGGAGATGACACGACAAATATAAGAGGTGGAAAATTAGGCAAGAACTATGGATGGGAACTTGACTGGGTTTCAAAGTTTCAGTTCAACGACAGTTTTGGGGTGGGACTTCAGTTAGGATGGTTCTGGCCAGGAAATGCCCTTGAGGATGCAAACGGGAATGCCCGTGCGGTTTTTGGAATGGAGGTCCACCTCACAGCAAAGTTTTAGAAAAAGCCAATTTTATTTGTCTAAATAAAAGATAAAAATCCTGGCAGTTTAAATAATGCACTTTTTATTATTTCCATTTTTTCCTTTTCGTTTTTTCCCCCAAGGATTTCTTCAACTGGTTTAAACTCCTTCCTTTCATAAATCCAGGAGAGTCCAAGGGCAACGACATGCTTACACATATCTTTTTTTTCACAGGTGCATCTGAAAGATAATTTTCCTTTTTCATAATATAAAATTGGATAATATGTGCCGTGATTTCCGTGCACTTCACCTGCGATTCCGTACTCCGAAAATACTTTTTTACGGACAAGTCCGTTTGAGTGATAAACCCTTCCCTTCTCAAGGGTTTCATAATCCCCGGCATTTTTGAGAACCTCTTCTGTGAGTTTTTCTATCTCCATTTTTACCTCCTGTTTTTCCATTCAGGTTTTAAAATAAATCCCCTCTTTTTCTCTACTGATTTCTTCTGAAGTTCTATCTCACTTACAAGAATTGCTGGTGCTACCGTGGAAACGGGAATAAAACCGGATTCGGCCCCGCATACTCCGTTAAACACTCCGTAGGTGTCGCTTGTAGCAATTATCTTGTCAAGGATTGCAAGCGGTGTCCCAACTATATCAACTCCTCTCACGAGTTCTTTTTTTCCATCCTTTGCGTATATTTTATAAACGAGAACAGGCGTCCCCTTAAACGCTTGAAATCCATACCTTGATGTGTTTGTTTCTCCACCTTCCACATGGTCAATAATGAATCCAAACTCCTTTCCCTTTTCATTCAAAAGCTCAAGAAGCATCTTCTCAAGCTCTTCCACAGGATATGTCTTTGAGGACCTTACTAAAAGATTTCCCATTCTCGCCATGGGTTTTGAATTTTCATCAGCCCTCCCGTGTCCATTGGAATTTTTAAATTCCTTTACAGGTCTTCTTGAAAGAAGAAAGTTTTTGAGAATACCATTCTCCACGAGAACTACTTTCTGCGCAGGCACTCCTTCGTCATCAATTTCATAATATCCGCTCAGTGCCTTTCCATTTTCTTCTTTAAGTGTTGGGTCATCAATTACTGTAAGAAAATCCGGGAGGATTTTTTCTCCTATTTTGTTTTTGAATGTCATCCCCTCCATAGGGTTTCTCTGCCTTTCGCCCTCAAGCCTGTGTCCTATAACCTCATGGAACAATACTCCCGCAGCCTCAGGAGAAAGGATTGCCGGACCTGTATACGGCTCCATTTCAGGTGCTTTTCTGAGCTCAAGGAGTTTTCCCGCCACCTCTTTTGCGGAATTTATGAGTTCCTCTTCAGATGGGAGTTTCTCTTCGTAGATTTCAAAATAGCTTATAAAGTTGTTTAATGGCATTCCATCTTCTGAAAGTGTTGATGCCCTTATTTTTATGTAGTAATAGGTGTTCTGTGTGAATGTCTTTGTCCCTTCTGAGTTTATGAAGAACCTTGTTTCCTGTTCCGCACTCATTCTTACCTCTGAATCCACTATATCCTCATAGTTTCTGAAAATTTTTGAAACCCTCTTCAGTTTTTCCTTCCAGGCATCTCTGTCCAGAGTAAACGGTTTTTCCTTTCCCATATACACGACCTTTTTCTCTTTTGAAAAATCCGGGACATCCTCATCCTCCTGAACCTTTATTACCCTTCTTGCCTTTTTGTTGTAGTAATCTGAAACCGCCTTTTTGTAAGAGACTTCAGTAAGTAGCCAGAACCGGTGTTTGAGCACATCTAAATCATCATCCAGAGGGGCAAGGGAACTATATCCTTCATAGTCGTTGAAACCTCCTGAATACCCTGCATCGGATGTGTTATCAAGAAAGTAGCTTCCATATCTTGTTTCCACATATACTACTTTGTAATTTGATGGTTCATCGTAGATTATAGAGCCGAACTTTGCGCTGATGTCAAATTTTTTAACTTCAACCAGCCTGTATGCTATAAAATATGGCTTTTCATAATCTTTCAATTTTAACATCTGAAGGTTTTTCTTCATCTCCTTTTCCATTGTTGAAAAAATTTCAGAATAGGGTTCTCCTGCAAAGGAATTCTTGAGAATTAAGAGAAGTATAAGAAAACTACTTATCTTCAAAAATCCTTTTGATAATTTTTTCATCTTTCCAGAAGTTTTCCACCATTTCATAGATGTCACCTCCTTTTATCATATTGAAAATCTCTTTTTCTCCCTTTTTTAATCTTCTTATAAAATCCTCCTGAAGGGCGGAAAAAAACTCCGTTTTCTTTCTCCTCTCATTTGATTCCTTTATGAGACCACTTTTTTTGAGGTATTCTTTATGCTCTTCAATGGCACTGACCAGTTCGTCTATCCCTTCGTTTCTTAAGGCGGAGATTTTTATAACCCTTACCTTCCAGCCGTTTCTTGGTTTGTCGTAAAGGAAATTAAGTTCATTAAAAAGCTCTGCTGAACCTGAAATTTCTGACTTGTTAATTGCCACCAGATCTGGGATTTCAAGAATTCCAGCCTTCATAGCCTGCATCGCATCACCGCTTTCCGGTGTAAGAATAAGTAAAACCGTATCCGCAACATCTCTTATTGCTATTTCACTCTGACCAGTGCCAATAGTTTCTATTATTATTACGCTGAAGCCGAATCCTTTAAAGATTCTTATTATGTCAAAAACAACGGGTGATATTCCCCCTCCAGACGCTCCGGCGCTGATGCTTCTTATGTAAACTCCGTCATCAAGGGTGTGCTCCGTCATTCTTATTCTATCTCCCAGTATCGCTCCTCCTGTAAATGGACTGTATGGGTCAAAGGCAATAACTCCTACTTTTTTTTCTCTTTTTCTGAAAGCAGAAATGAGCCTGTTTATCACCGAACTTTTTCCAGCACCGGGTGCACCTGTTACACCTATAATGTAAGGTTGTGTTAACTCCTTTATGCTTTTTAGAATTTCAAGGTAATCCTTTTCTCTTTTTTCCACTATACTTACAATTTTTGCCAGAGCGGTTCTATCTTTGATGTTGAATTTCTCTATTAATTCTTTCAAAACCATCTTCTCAACCTGTTGATAAAGCCTCCAAGCATCCATGCCTGGTTGGGGCAAAGTTCCATGCAGCAGTAACAGTTTATACAAATTTTTTTGTCTATGCGAGGAAATCCATTTTCTTCCTTTTTCATGGCGCCCGAAGGACATTCTTTTATGCATATTGAACATTTGTTACATTTATTTTTTAAAAGTGTGAGTTTTTCGCTTGTAAACGAGGGAAATACAAACCGATTTATCAAATATGCAAAAGGAGATGTGGCTGAAAAATAATATGTGGAAGGCATTTTGAATTCTCTGTGAACAGGCAATTTGCCTTCAATTGGAATTTTTTCTATTTTAGGGTTTCCTATTTTTCTTTCTATTCCCTTTCTCACAACCGGCAGGGTCACAGGGTCAAGGTCTGCAATAAGTCCCATCACCGCATCAATGGCGAGGTGGTCTTTTGAAATGAGAATCACTCCGAGGTTTACAAGTTTACCTCCGGATGGACCATTTCCTTCCATCGCAACAACTCCATCCATTACAGTGAGGTCAGGTGGTCTCAAAGAGAATATATCAAGAATTGCTTCAGAGAATTCTTCCCTTGATGGAGCGTTTCTATGGGTCAATGCCTTGTCCCCACCCACTACAATTCCGAACATGTTTTTTATGGCACCTGTAAAATAAGTCAGCGCATGGGTTTTAAATTTTGGAAGGTTTATAATGTAATCCACTTCAAGGCATATTTTTGAGACCGTTATTTCTGAGGAAAAATGGGATTTGATAGGAACCCTTTTTGCCTCTTTTGCAAAATTTACGAAAAAATCCCCGCTTACCCCTTTTATTCCAGAGACCTCTCCTGCCTTTTCACATGCCCCATATCCGCTTACCCCGGGACAGTCTCCAACGATGGGCTTTCCCCCCTTTTCAAGCACAGCCTCTATTACCTTTTTACATATAGAGGGGTGGGTTGTCACTCCTTCTTCTGGTTTTCTTGGAGCGAGGATATTTGGTTTAATAAGAACCTTTTTACCGTGAAGTGGCGGCAAAATGTCCTTGAGGATGAACGAAAATTCTTTTAAATTTTCATAGGAATTAGTATGGACTATAAATACTGGCTCCGCTCTTTTCACTTTTTATATATTTTATCTATGTCTTCAAGCATTTTTTCCTTCATAATTTCAGCGGAAACGGAAAATATCTTTATGAGGGGACTTCTCATGGCGGAAGGAATCCTGATGAGGTCCTTTTCGGATGAGATAAGTTCAATTGCATTTTTAATTATTTTAAACTCCTCTTTTATCAATTTTTCCAGTTCGCCTTTTTCTTTGAAGGCATTTTTAACGAGTTCTTCATAACTTTCTCCATCCGCATTAAGTATTCTTGAGTATATTTTTAAACGAACCTTAAATTCACCGATGAGGAATTTCTCCAGCGCTTTTATTTTTTCTGATTTCTTATTCGCTCTCATATATATTTCATTTGAATTTAAATATCCTTCCCTTTTTTCTTTCACAATTTCATCCAAATCTCTTTCATCCAGAATCTCACATGTATCAAGTATAAATTCAAAATTCTTCTTAACCCGATTTATAGCGCCCGATTTCATTACCCATTTGAAAAGCATCTTTGCTGTCTTCCTTATAGCGAGACCTATTATTCCAGAAAATCTCTCTTCTATTTTTCTTTCTAAGAACTCTCCGTAAGACATGATTTCTTTTTCCACTCTCTCAAGAACTATTTTTTTCTTTTTCTCACTCTTCAAGGATTTCAATCCTCACCTTTTTAACTTTTCTTTCGTCAGATTCTTCAATCGTGAATAAAAGGTTTTTGTATTTAATCCTTTCTCCGTTTGAGGGTATTCTGTTTAGAAGGTGAACAAGGAATCCGCCCAGTGTTTCAAAGTTTTCCTTCTTTATTTCAACCCCTGTATGCTGATTTAATTCTTCTATATCCCATTCACCATCCGCTGTTATTATACCATCCTTTATTTCAAACATTTCTTTTTTTTCGGTATCCACTTCATCGTAGATTTCCCCGAATATTTCTTCCATTATGTCCTCAATTGTTATTACACCTGTAACCCCTCCATACTCGTCAAAAACTACAGCGAGGTGTATATGTTTGTCTCTCATTTCCTTGAAAAGTTCTCTTATGTTTTTTGATTCTGGGACGAAGTATGGATTCCTCAAAACCTTTATTATGTTTTTTTCTTCTTGATTTAAAAGTTTTATGAGGTCTTTGATGTAGATTATGCCTATTATGTTATCAAGCGTCTTTTCATAAACAGGTAGCCTGCTCAATCCACTTTCAGTGAAGAGCTGGACAAGAGCTTCAAATGTTATATCTGATTTTGCTGCCACGACCTTTTGCCTCTTTATCATTACATCGCCTGCTTTCTTGTTCCTTGTCCTGTAAAGTTTCATAAGGAACTCAGCCTCGTATTCATCTATATATCCCTTTTTTAATCCCTTATTTATGTAGCTCACTATGTCTGTTTCTAATTTTTTATATCCCTTTTTTATAATGCCCATTTTTTCCTCCTCAATTCTTTGAGCATTATTCTTTGAATTTTGAACATTTCTTCTCTTTCAGGTTGTTTTGAGTGATTATAACCTGCTAAGTGGAGATAGGCGTGAATTATCACTTCCGCAAATTTGTCAAATTTCTTTTTCAGTATTTCTTCGTTTAGAAGAATTTCTCCTATGTAAATTTTTTCGTCAGTGGATGGACTCCCATAGGGGAATGTTAGGGATGAGGTGGTTCTGTCAATCCCTCTGTATTTGAAATTCAGCCTTCTCATTTCATCTTTTGAAAGGAAGGTTATATCAATGATAACATTTTTTCTCCTTTTCAAAAAATTTATTTTTCTAAAAACATATCTTGAGAGGTCCCTGATAAACTTCTTATCAAAAGGAATTTTTTCTTTATTTTGAGTTGTTATTGAAACTTTTATCATTTCCGCTAAATGGGAGGACCTTCGCCTTTTTCTGTTTCAGGGTGGAGGGATAATCAATTCTCTGGTGATAGGTAGCAACGAGTTTTTTCACAAAAATCTCTTTTATAAGGGCTATTTCGTGAGTGGTAATATCGCAATTGTCAAGTTGCCCGTCTTCAAATAATCTCCGAAAAATTTCTTCTACTGCGCTTTCTATTTTCTGAGGGGTTATAGGGTCAAGAACCTTAACCGCGGCTTCCACTCTATCTGCCATCATTACGATACAGGCTTCTTTTGTCTTTGGTTTTGGTCCCGGATACCTGAAATCATCTGCACTTAATTCTGACCTTTGGGGGTCCCATGTCTTTTTTGCTTTGTCATAAAAATACTGAACAACGGATGTTCCGTGATGACTTTCAATTATTTTTACTATTTCCTTAGGAAGTTTGTATTTTAAAGCCAGTTCCCTGCCATCCCTTACATGGGAAATGACGATAAGTGCACTCATCTTTGGAGAGAGATGGTCATGAGGATTTTCTCCGGGCTTTTGATTTTCTATGAAATAATTGGGATTTTTTATCTTCCCTATATCATGATAAAGTCCGCCTATCTTTGCGATAGTGGAGTTTGCTTTTATTGCTTCGGCTGCTTCTTCTGATAGGTCGCTTACCATGAGACTATGCTGAAAACTTCCAGGCGCCCCAATGGCAAGTTTTTTAAGAAGAGGATGTTCTCTGTAAGAAAGTTCAATGAGTTTGAGTTCTGATGTGTATCCAAAAAGCATTTCGGCAAGAGGGATAATTGCTGTGGATAGTATGCCAGAGAGGATGCCGCAGAGTATTCCATAGAGATTAAATTTGATAAGGCTGAAAAATCCTGAGCTTCCTGCTATCAGTCCAATACCTGTTGCGAAAAAGAGTATCCACAAGATGCTTTCCAGTCCGGCTTTTACTACTGCTATTCGCATCCTTTTTGACTTTAAGAAATAAAGAAGTGTCAATCCGTAAAGGAGGTGAAATAGGACAGGATATATCTGGACTTTTAAAATTGTAGCCTCAATTGTTATCATTATTATGAAAATTAAAAATGCATGTGTTAACCCGAGGAGTGTAGATACTACCATCGGCACCATCGGGCTGGGCAGTAAAAATCCAAAGGCGGGCTCAGCTTCCCATCCGAATTTTAAAGATATTGCATCACCAATAATTGAGAGGGATTTTATAATCGCTGTGGAAAGAAATATGAAAAGTGAGATAAAGGAAAGGTCTTTTATGGAAAGATTGTAGGTTTTTATTCTTCCGGGAAGATAATAGAAAATTATAAAAAACATGAATAAATTGAGAACAGAACTTCCCAGATAGAACTTCCATTCATAAGAGGTCTTTTTTATTCCCTCATAAGCCTTGACCTTTTTCCATATTTCCTCTGTAACCCTGTCTCCTGCTCTGACTATTACTTCTCCCTTTTTGATGCTGTGAAAAACTGGTTTTACAGAGCCTTCTGCTTCAACTTTTCTTTTCAATGTTTCGCTCTCGTTGAAATATAGATTTGGCGAGATTAATTTTTCAGCGATAGCTATGCATTCAGGACATTCTGTTTTTGTTTTCAGTTTTTTTTTGACTTCGTTTATTTCTATTATATTCTTGATATCATTCAGTTTTATTTCGCTCGTTATGCTTCCATCCTTTTTTAATATCCTTATTACCACCCCTTTTTCAAGGTGTTTTAAAAATAGTTTTTTGTCCGCAACAATGTAAACATCCTTAGTCCAGGAAATAAGGGGTTCTATATTTTTTAAAATTGATGGGGAAAATTTTTCTCTCAGTAGGTAATCAGCATCACCTTCGTTTATTTCTATTCCCTCATTTCTTAAAAAATTTTTTATATATTTAGCATTTAAATTTTCAGAGCGCTCATTTAATTTCATAAATGCGGATTTGAATTTTTCCCATGCGTTAAGGCTCCAGAAAGGAGAATAATCATATACATAATCAATTTTCTCTGCCGCTTCTTCAATTTTTCTTTTAGTAGCCTCTTCGTCCTCAACGAGAAAATCTCTATCTGCAACAATTGTATATGGGGAGGGCATATCTATATGGAGGTTATATTTTGACCTTTTAGGTATTCCAATTACACACAAAATCAAAATTTGTAGTCCTATTATATGAGCCCATTTTATAATGTTATTAGGGATATTTTTCTTGGAGGAGGAATTATCTTCTTTTCTCGTTTTCATCGTAGGCTTTTATTATTTCCTGGACAAGTGGATGCCTAACCACATCAGAGCCATCAAAATAAATAAATTTTATTTCCGGTATGCCGGAAAGGATTCGCTGTGCTTCAATAAGTCCGGATTTATGCTCCTTCGGCAGGTCAATCTGGGTTATGTCTCCTGTAATAACTGCTTTTGAATCAAAACCGAGACGGGTGAGAAACATTTTCATCTGTTCAGATGTTGTATTTTGTGCTTCGTCAAGTATTATGAAAGCGCTATTTAAAGTCCTTCCTCTCATAAAAGCAAGAGGTGCTATTTCTATTATTCCCCTTGAGAGGAGTCTTGACACCTGATTAAATTCAAGCATGTCATGGAGGGCATCGTATAGGGGTCTAAGATACGGGTTCACTTTTTCCTGGATATCTCCGGGTAGGTAGCCAAGTTTTTCCCCAGCTTCTACCGCTGGTCTCGTAAGAATTATTCTGTCCACATACCCTGCCTTGAGGTATTTTACAGCCATTGCCATGCTGAGGTATGTCTTCCCGGTTCCTGCGGGTCCTATCGCAAAAACAATATCATACTTTTCTATTGCCTTAACATATTCCTTTTGATGAGGGGATTTCGGCATTATCTTTTTGTTTTTGTAAGAATAGAAAATAACATCTTCTTCGGTTTTGACACTTTTTGAAGTTTCTTCGTGGTTTTTCATTCTCTTTTCAATTTCTCCTCTGGTAATTCTGTTTCCCTTTAATATGAGTTCGTATAAGGAGTTTATTAATGCTTCAGCCTTTTCAACTTTTTCAGGCTCTCCGTAAAGCAAAATTCTGTTTCCCCTTGAACTTATGTGAACACCGACTTTATCACTGATGAATGTCAAGTTCTCGTTAAATTGTCCTGCAAGGTTCTGGAAAGCTTCAATGTCGTCAAAGTAGATCTCTCTAAATTCTTCCATGTGTTGATTTACTTCCCTTCACAATCCGAGTTCATATTGTGTGCCATCATCACTTTTTTTGTAATAGTATAATCTATTTATTGGAAATGTCAAATCCTTTTTTTCTATAAGTCCTTTCTCAATGGTTGAAAGGAGTGAATCGGGATATTTCCCTTCCATAATTTTGTAGGCTTCAATGGCTGTTTTTATTTTTATTATTTGTTTCTGAATTTTTATTTCTTCTATTGGGTCAAACAATTTAATTTTTTCATTTTTTATATTTTGAGAAATAAATGTGGCGTAAATTAATATCCCCAGCAAGCCTATAGTAAAAACGGCGACGAAATTTTTGAAGCCCAGTTTTATAATGTTCAACTTTTTATCCTCTTCTTCCTCAAACTGGAATTTCTTCACCCCTTCTATTTCAGCAAGTCCATTTTTAATGAGTTCCGAGATATAGTTCATGGCTTCATAAACTGTTACCCTTGATTTTCTTGCTATTTCAATTATTGAACTTTTCCCATCAATTGATTGAATAAATTCTTCGGGGACTCTCAGATTTTTTAAGGTTCCTTTTTCAGCTGTTTCAATCAGCGCGGGAATGTTTTCTGGAGACCTTGAGTCTTCAAGGGCATTTTTAAGTTCGTCCACAATTCTTGCTGCTTCAAAAATGGTTGAGTCTGTATTCATCGGGCGATAGACTTTTGGATTAAATCCTATCTCCGCTTTCCCTTTTTCAAAAAACTCAAAATTTAATTCTTCGGACATAAGAATTTCAATAAGAATTTCGTAGGTTCTCGTTCTGAGACATTTTCCGATTTCATCTTCTGCACCAGGTTTCTCTTCAAGAAGAAGGGTGATAATACTTAACCCCTTCACTTTTTCTTTTCTCTTGAGAATTTTCGTTTTTATTTTTTTATCTATTACCCCGCTTTCAACAAGAAATTTCAAAATAGCTTTATCCCTGTTTCTTGCATCTGATTCAGCATAAACAATTTTTCCATCAAAAAATAGAACCTGAATCTCTTTCCCATCTTTGGTCCTTAAGACAAATATGCCGTTTTTCCTCTCCGCTGATATGTTCTGAAAATACTTTAAAACTCCTTCACCTGTTGATTTCCCCTTTATTTGTTCTTTAGTAACCATTTTATCTCCAGCTTCTCATTCTGAATACGGTCAATATCCACACAATAAAGGCAATAAAAACTATGCTTGCTATTTCAAGGAAACTTATTTCAACTGAAAAAGGCATAAGTCCTCTTGTGATGAATTCTGAGATGATTAAAGGCTCAAAGAGCAAAATCCACAAAGATAGAAGGAGGAAGCCCCTTATATTTTTATCTCCTATTATATAACCCATTCCAGGCAGGATTATGTTTGATATTATCACCAGCCACCTTTTTCTATAATACCTTTTTGATGTTTCAATTTCAAATTTTATTCTTTCTTCGGGAGGAATTTTTTCTTTAAGTATATAAATAGTGTAGCAGAGCCCGCATTCATTCTCAAGGGGCGATTCGTCGCATAATGAGCAATAAACCCTTCCACATCTTTTGCAGAAGTTTGGGAGGTATTTTCTTAAAATTGGAATCTGAAACAGGAGTATTATAGCCCCACATATAATACTTATCACAATACTTTTATTTTGAGGAGATCTTCCAAAGAGCCTTTTCATTATTTCTCTATAGGCTTCAGGGTTTATCCCTGTTTTAAAACCCATCATGAATTCGTCAGGATGGAGTTCCGATGGAATAAAAAGAAGATTTATGCTTTCTCTGGATGTAAATCTTGATATTCTTTCAATAGTTTGAGGGAGCACACTTTTTGCTATTTCAAGTTCTTCCTTCCCTTCTTCAAGTTTAGCCTGGGAGAAATATATTATTGAAAGGTTATAATGGGCTTCTGGAATTAATTCAGATGTTTTTATGGCCTGACGGAAGTAATTTTCACTTTCTGCCTGGTTTCCCAGGGCATATTCCACTATCCCGAGATTATTGAGGCATTTTTCCCTGTAATAACCCTTTTTCAAGAGTTCTTCAAAAATCAATTTTGCCTTTTCATATTCTCCAATTTTTATAAACAATAATCCCTTCACAAAAAGTTTTTCTTCCTTTTCTTTTTCATTGGACTCCATACTGAAAAGTTCCTTATTCCATTGTCCCGAATGGTAATTGTAGATAAATGTCAAATGCTCAACTCTGGCAGGGTCAAAATATGTAGATATTTTTTTACCTATAAGATCCAAACTACCAAATAAAATCAAGATAATAAATGCAAGGACCTTTGTCCCACTTTCCCCCTTTCTGGTAAAAATTGTAAAGAATGTGAGATAGGAAGGTATAAGATAGCCGGGAGATATTTTGAATGAGATAGGGAGCAGGAGAAGAAGAAAAATAGAAGTATTGATGCCCCATTCAGGAAGCAAAAACCCAAAAATTTCATTAAAGAAATGAAGTATGGCTGGTAAGTTTTTTATCAAAACTGCGAGAGATACTATAGAAGTTATCAGAAGCACGAATATAAACAAATTGTTCAGCCAGGTCACTTTTAATTCTTCATAGGAGAAAGTATTTGAATAATTGAGGACAACAAAATTAAAAAATGGAGTAAACGATTTGAAAGTTCCTGTTATCCCGGTGTCTTTAAGCGCATTTGCATATATGTAATGCACAGCAGGTAAATCAGGAGATATATATGATGCTGTCGTATATAATTTTTCTGCTCTTGAAAAATTGCCCATAAGAAGCTCGCTGGCAGATTGAGAAGCAAGGGCATATGAGAGGGGATAATTCCGTAACATACCTGCAGAGAGGAGGGCTTTTAGAAGTTCGTCCTCATTCGTTTTATATTCTGCTTCCGAGGAACTGAGCAGTTTTTGGGTTTCCGTAACAAAGGATGGGAATTCCCCTTTATCTATTATCTGTGATAAAATGAAAAATGTGCAAAAAATTATTGTAATCATTTTAAGTAATGATATCATAAAAAAATGAAATTTAAAGAGGAAAACCTGTTCAGTAAGTTTTTAAAAACTGTTGAACTGTTGAGGTCTGAAAATGGCTGCCCCTGGGACAGGGAGCAGACAATGGAGAGTATGAGGGGAAATGTCATTGAGGAGGCATACGAGGTAGTGGAGGCAATTGATGAGGGAAATCATGAAAAATTGAAAGAGGAACTGGGAGACCTCCTTCTTCAGGTCGTTTTCCTTTCCCAGATAGCGAAGGAGGAAGGGAAGTTTACAATTTCTGATGTGATAGAGGGGATAAATAAAAAACTCATACACAGGCATCCCCATGTATTTGGGAAGGTTAAGGTAAAGGATACAAATGAGGTTTTGAGGAACTGGGCAGAGATAAAGAGAAAAGAAAAGGAAGGTAAGGGAATACTTGATGGAGTTCCGAAGGCTTTACCTCAGTTATACAGGGCTAAAAGGATTCAGGAGAAGGTTTCAAGGGTTGGATTTGACTGGGAGAGATGGGAAGAGGTTTATGAAAAAAAGTATTGCTGCTGGCAGAAAGCCTAAAACTGGGATGGATTGGAGGATGTCAAGCAGGGGTATCATAACCCTTCTTGGCTTCTCATACAAACCTGCAATTATTCCATAGGATAAACCAAATGCAACAGTTAAAAAATATGCTGCAGTCATGCGAAGCATTGTTCTGAAAATGAAGTATGGGATGTTTGGGGTTTCGGGGTTCTTCGCAATTTCATCAAAAAAACCAGGAAAGAGGGCTGCTAATAAAACTAGTAGGGCAAAGGCAACTACCAGTAGAATAATTTTGAAAAAACTCCCTCCAATCTGCATTGAAAATGTTTTTACAAACAATCTTTATATTATTTAACCTAAATAATAATGGGGGTGTTTTTTATGGCTGGGAAAGCCATTCTGGTTGTATGCGATGGGTTGGGTGACAGGCTGATTAAAAACAGAACTCCTCTGCAGATGGCGAGGAGGAATAACCTGAACAAGCTTGCTTCAAAAGGAGTGACAGGTTTGATGCACACCATAGCGCCTGGGGTGATACCTGGAAGCGATACTGCGCATCTTGCTTTGTTTGGTTACGACCCGTATACCTCATATCAGGGGAGAGGGGTGTATGAGGCGCTTGGAGCTGGTTTGGAGCTGGAGGAAGGGGATATTGCGTTCAGGTGCAACTTCGCAACGGTGGATGAAAGGGGGATAGTGAGGGATAGAAGGGCAGGGAGAATAAAGGATGTGGGTCCTGTGCTTGCAAAGGAGCTTGACGGACAGAAAGTGGACAGCGTGAGGATTGTTTTCAAGGCAACAACAGAACACCGAGGGGTGCTTGTTCTGAGAGGGCAGGGGCTTTCTAGGAATATAACCGATACAGACCCACATGAGCTCAATGTGCCAGTTTTGAAGTCAAAGCCGTTGGATGGGACGATGGAGGCGAAGAGAACTGCTTTCATATTAAACCGATTTACTGATTTATCGTATGAGATACTCAGCGAGCATCCAATAAATGAGGAAAGGGAGAAGAAGGGGAAACCACCTGCAAATATAGTTCTGTCAAGAGGGGCTGGAGCGTATAAGAGTTTGGATTCGCTGGGGGATAAGTATGGAATAAAAACTGCTTGCATAGCAGGAGGAGCCCTTTACAAGGGAGTTGCAAAGGCTGTTGGGATGGACGTGATTGAAGTGGAAGGCGCAACTGGAACAGCGGATACGGATTTGATGGCAAAAGCAAAG
>Ga0078972_1007512_pt1 | contig 24150 bp, 18 predicted proteins | sample YelNatPaOPGAMG01_FD_67568 | JGI IMG/M metagenome (GOLD analysis project Ga0078972, IMG submission 67568) | Hot spring thermophilic microbial communities from Obsidian Pool, Yellowstone National Park, USA - OP-RAMG-01 (SPADES assembly) (version 2) | ecosystem: Environmental > Aquatic > Thermal...
CCCCGACACCCACGGCCACTCCTACCAACACGCCGACCTTCACCCCCACACCCACGCCGACCCATACCGCCACGCCAACGACCACGCCGACCCCGACCAATACCATGACGCCCACGCCCACCTCTACGGCCACTCCTACCACCGGTATCATCCGTGGGCTGGTATGGAATGACCGGAACGGTGATGCGGTGCGGCAGGAGGGCGAGCCGCCCCTCGCCGGCGTCACCATCGGCATCCGCTACCTGGGCATCGAGTTCGACACCCGGGTGACCACCGGCGACGGCTCCTTCGTCTTCGCCGGCCTGCTCCCCGGCGATTACACCGTGCGCGCCTACGATATCCCTGGCTTCGCCTGGACCACCCCCAATATGGCCATCATCCCGGTGCAGGCCAACACCACCAACTTCATCGAGTTCGGGGCCTGGATACCGCCCACCGCTACCGCCACCCCGACGGCAACCAGCACGGCCACCAGCACCGCCACACCGACGCCGACATCTACTGCCACGCCCACCCCGTGCCCGGACGCCTATGAGCCGGACGACAGCATGCTCCAGGCCAAATGGATCGAGGCCGGCGGCCAGCCCCAGACGCATAACCATCATCAGCCCGGCGATGTGGACTACCTGAAGTTCGTGGGCATTGCCGGCCAGACCTTCCGCATCCGCACCTTTGCCCTGGGCGGCGCAGGGAACGACACCGTCCTGACCCTGCTGGACAGCGCCGGCGCGGTCCTCGCCCAGAACGACGATGACCCGCTGAACCCGCCGGCGTCGCGCATTGACTTCACCTGCCCGGAGACCGGCACCTATTTCCTGCGCGTGGAGCAGAAATCGCCGGCGGTGGGCGGGTGCAGTATCACCTATCAGATAGAGGTGCGCACCTGGGTGCCCACCCCCACGCCCACCCCGACCCCCACGCTGGCCAAACGCGGCTGGCTGCCGCTGGTGATCAAGGACGTACAGGGAAGGTAGGACGAGTTCGGACGGCAGTCACTGCAGGGGCGCATGCCGCCTGAGCGAACGGCTCCCCTTGATCCTCCCGCCGGCGGGGGATCAAGGGGAGCTTGCGCTATCCCCCGCCCGTGCATGCGCAGAAGGGGAAACGGGGGCTGAGCCCGGACCCTGCCAATGCGGCTCTTTCCGCACCCTCATGTGCAGGGTGTTTGCGGCATGGCGGCCGGCATGCTATGATATTGGACGACGGCAAAATGTTGGGGGAGGCGAACGATGGGGACAGAGCACAAGCCTACTGTCGGGTTCATCGGGCTGGGCATCATGGGCAAGCCCATGGCGAGCAACCTCCTGCGCGCCGGCTATCCCCTGGTGGTGCACAACCGCAGTCGGGCGCCGGTGGATGAGCTGGCCGGCATGGGCGCCGAGCCGGCATGGTCCCCGCGGGAAGTGGCGGGGCGGGCGAGCGTCATTATCCTGATGCTGCCCAATTCCCCGCATGTACGGCAGGTCGCCGCCGGCCCCGACGGCCTGTTCGAGGGCATTGCGCGCGGCAGTGTCATTATTGACTGCAGTTCCATTTCCCCACGGGTCACGGCGGAGCTGGCAGGGAAGGCCGCCGGCCTGGGGGTGGACTGGCTGGATGCGCCGGTGACAGGTGGGCCGCAGGGAGCGACGTCCGGCACCCTTACGTTCATGGTGGGCGGGCCGGCGCAGGCCCTGGAACGCGTGCGCCCCATCCTGCACGCCATGGGCAAAACCATCGTGCACATCGGCGAACGGCCCGGGAGCGGCCAGATCGCCAAGGCCTGCAATCAGGTGGCCGTGGCACTGGAACTGCAGGCGGTGTGCGAGTCCTTACTGCTGGCGCAGGCCGCCGGCGTGGACCCGGCCAAGGTCTACGAGGCCATGCGCGGCGGAGCCGCCGGCTCCTGGCAGATGGATGTGCAGGGGCCTAAAATCCTCCAGCGCCGGCATGACCCCATCTTCAAGGCCTGGATGCACCTCAAGGACCTGGAGATCGCGCTGGAGACGGCGAGCGATGCCCATGTGCCCCTGCCCGGGACGGCGCTGGTGGCCCAATTGTACCATTCCGTCCTGCGCGCCGGCCGCGGCGACGAGAACATCAGCACGCTCATCCATGCGCTGGAGGAGCTGGCCGGGGTGCGTGTGGCCGCCGGCGAGCCGGCGGAAGATAGCGCGCCGCTCCATCACTGCGACTAGCCGGCAGAGGGCCTGATAGGTCTCCCCCAATGTGTCCCCTTTCTCGCCGGCGGGCTGTATCCTGGATGCTTCTGCTGGCAGTGTGGATTGCCCTGGCTTCGGGGCTTTCCCGCTCGTCCGCGGATGACGGCGCCCGCCCCCAGCAGTGGATCGTCTACATCACCGCCGGCACCCCCCAGCTCCGCACCCAGCTCATCCGCCAGGGCCTGGATATCGTCTCCGTGGACCTGCAGGGAGTGACGGCCCGCCTGACGCCGGCCCAACTGCGGGCGCTGGAGCAGGCCGGCTTCCTCTGCCAGGTGCTGGAGGCCGGCGCCCAATCCATCCCAGTGGACGATCTCTACCACTCCTTCGCTGAGACCGAGGCGGAACTGCAGGCGGTCGCGGCCCAGCACCCCGATATCGCCCGGCTGGAGGTGATCCGCTGGAGCGTGGAGGGCCGGCCCATTTACGCCCTCAAGATCAGCGACCGCGCGCAGGAGGATGAATGGTCAGAGCCGGCGGTGCTTATCTTTGCCCTGGCGCACGCCCGGGAGCATCTGAGCACGGAGATGGCCCTGGACATTCTCCATATGCTGATCGAAGGGTATGGGCGATCGGGCGAGATCACCAACCTGGTGCATCAGCGCGAGATATGGATTATCCCCGATCTCAATCCCGACGGTGACGTGTACGATACGGAGAGCGGGTACTACCGATTCTGGCGCAAGAACCGCCGGCCCAACCCCGGCGGCTCCTTCGGGGTGGACCTGAACCGCAATTTCGGCTATCGCTGGGGATGCTGTGGCGGCTCCAGCCCATCCCCGTGGGAAGAGACCTACCGCGGGCCGGCGCCCTTCTCCGAACCCGAAAGCACAGCCCTGCGCGATTTCGTCGAGTCCCACCCCAACATCACCGTCTCGCTCAGCCTGCATTCGTACGGTGAATGGATCCTCTGGCCGTATGGGTACACGTACGAATCCCCGCCGGCCGACATGCGCCCACAGGACTATGAGGCGTTCCGCCGGCTGGCCGGGGCCATGGCCGATCTGAACGGCTATCGCGCCATACAGGCCAGCCAGTTATACCTGGCCGATGGGACCGCCGATGATTGGCTGTATGGGGCGCGGGGGATCTTCGCCTTCACCTTTGAGCTGTATCCCCGCACGCCGAACCCAGGGTTCTATCCGCCCGGCACCGTCATCCCGGCGGAGACGGCGCGCAATCAGCCGGCGGTGCTGTATCTCCTGCGCATGGCGGACAATCCCCGCAAGGTGGTGGGAGAAGGGGGCGACCTGACCCCGCCGCAGGTGGCGCTGACTGCGCCGGCGGCCGGCGCATACGTTTCCGGTCCGCTTGCCATTTCGGCGGATGCCAGCGACGACATCGGGGTTACGCTGGTGGAGTTTATTGCGGATGGCCGGACGCTGGGGCTGGATGAGGAGCCACCTTTCGCGCTGGTATGGGAGGATGTGCCGGCGGTGGGAAGCGCGCGGGTCTGGGTGCGTGCCTATGACGCCGGCGGGAACACGGCCGAATCCCCGCCCGTGCTGGTGCACTTTGCCGGCTCTCCGCCCGGCTACTTCCCCATTGTACAGCGCCAGTCCGTGACAAGCCCATGAAACGCCAACAGGGGGCCCGGCGTTGGGCCCCCTGTTGGTCGAGGCGAAAGGAGGGAGTACGGGTAACTTTCGATTGGGATGGGGCTCCCATGCACTGCGAAGCGCACGGCTTCGCTTACCAGGAGACCCCTCAGGTACTGCCAGAACTGCAGGAACTGCCGGCGGAGAAGCCCGAACTGCTCTTACTGCCGCCCACCCCGAACAGGGAAAGCGCCTTATGCACGTGCTGGGAGCCGCACTTCGGGCAGGTCACGCCTTTGTCGGCGTTCTGCATGGATTGGACGAACTTCTCGAAGCGCTCGTGGCACTCGTCGCACTGATATTCGTAGATCGGCATAGCTGTCCCTCCTGGATGGCGGCGGGCTAGAAGCGGGCCGGCAGGCCCTGCCGGCGCCGGTCCTCATCCGCCAGGAAGATAAGCTGATAAGCATCCACGTTGCCGGCGCCGCGCAGTTGGCCGTTCACCAACACCAGCGGGTACGAGAGCCGCTGGCGTTGGGCCTGTTCCAGCACCTGCTGGAAGCGCTGGCGGGTATCCGGCTGGTCCACGTCGTGGAATTCGACGGACACCTCTTCACCATAGATATTCTTCAGGAATTGGCGGGCGATGGCGGTGGTCTCCTCCGAAGACCGCGCCGGCCCTCAACCCCACTGACAGACTTCCTCCGTGCGCGTGCCCAGAACCGTGATGTAGGTGTAGACCATGCTGTGCCTCCTCTTGTATACCCTACCAGGGTAGTGCATGCTATTATATCGGGGTGGGGATGGATTGTCAAATTCGGCGGGCACTGCGCACGGGTTCAACATCCCAGGCACGGATGGCGCGATATCCAACGACCAAAAGATATAGAGTATATACAAGGTGTGTATGCGCCTCCCCAGCACCCACTTCGCAGGGCCGCTTGCCAAAACCTGTACAGCGCGGGTATACTTTGGAGGCAGAAGCGCCGGCGGCACAGCCGGCAGGGAGGGAAAGCGTTGATACCGAAGAACTTCCCCGGTCGAGGCAGGGTGGCGGTGCTGAAGACTTCGCCGCAGACAGTGCTCGAGGATTACGCGCGCCTGATGCGTCTGGCCGGCTACGAGGAAGCCCTGCCCAAAGATGCAGAGACCATCCTCAAGGTCAACATCTCCTGGCAGACCTGGTACCCGGCCTGTTCCACCGCGCCCTGGCAGTTGGAAGGGGTGATCCGCACCCTGCTGGCCGACGGATACGCCGGCCTCATCGCCGCCCATAACCGCACCGCAGTGGTGAACGCCTATATCGGCGAGCGCAATAACAAACACAAGGACATTATTGACGCCTATGGCGTCCGCAACGTGCACCTGTACGAACCGCATGTCGCCTGGGTGCACTATACCCCCAAGTCCCCCATGCTGGTGCTGGACAAAATCTTCCCCGAGGGCATCTATATCCCGGAGCTGTTCATCGGCCGCAATATGATTCATCTGCCCACGGTGAAAACCCACGTCTTCACCACCATCAGCGGGGCGATGAAGAACGCCTTCGGCGGCCTGCTGGGCGAGAAACGGCACTGGACCCATGGGGTCATTCACGAGACGCTGGTGGACCTGCTTTCCATCCAGCATGAGATTCACGCCGGCCTCTTCGCTGTCATGGATGGGACGTTCGCCGGCGACGGGGCCGGCCCCCGCGCCATGCGCTGGCACGAGAAAGATATCATCCTCGCCTCTGCCGACCAGGTGGCGATAGATGCCGTATCCGCCAAGCTCCAGGGCTTCGACCCCATGTCCATCCCCTTCATCCGCATCGCCCATGAGATGGGGTTGGGGGTGGGCGACCCCCGCGACATCGAGGTGGTAGGATATGATATCTCGGGGGAAAACTGGGGCTTTGTGCTGGAGGATACCCTGGCCAGCCTCGGCCAAAAGGCCATCTATCAGGGGCCGCTCAAACCGCTCGAGGGGCTACTGCTCCGCACGCCGCTGGCGCCGTGGTCCTTCTTCGCTTCCAAACTGTATTACGACGTCTACTGGTACCCGCGGGTGGGCCGGCCCAGGGTGGAAGCGGCCCTGCAGACCAAGTGGGGCCGGCTCTTCCAATCCTACGGCAGTGGCGAAGTGACCATGCCCGGCATGGATACCCGCACGGCGGCGCTGGCCGCCGGCGGCTTAGCCTCGGTACTCCTGCTGACCCTGGCGACGTACGTATACCGCCGGCGGCAAAAGGGGAAGGGAGTCTGAAACATGGACAGTGCCCAGTGGCTGGCGGCGGCCATCGCGGCCTTTCTGGCGGCGGCAGTACCGACCTTCCTGTATATTCTGCTGATTCGCTGGCTGGACCGCTACGAGAAGGAGCCGGCCTGGTTGTTGGCGGCGGCCTTCCTGTGGGGCGCCATGCCGGCGGTCATCATCTCCCTCATCTTTGAGTTCGTCCTCGGCCTGCCGTGGCAGTTAGCCGGCACGACGCTCCTGACCGCCTTCGTGGAGGCCAGCCTGATCGCGCCGGTGGTGGAGGAAGTGGTCAAGGCGCTGGCGCTGTGGGGCCTGCTGACGCTGTTCCGGGCGGAGTTCGATGACGTGCTGGACGGCGTCATTTACGGCGCGCTCATCGGCTTTGGCTTCGCCATGACCGAGCACTTCTTTTATCTGCTGGGAAGCTTTGGGGAGGGCGGTTTCTCCTCCCTGGCGGTCACGGCGGTTCTGCGGGTGGGGGTCTTCGGGTTCACCCACGCCGTGTTCACCGCCATCACCGGCGCCGGCTTTGGCTATGCCCGCAATGCACCGAACCGGGCCGCCGGCCGTCTGGTCGTGCTGGTCGCACTGGCCGGCGCCATCGCCTTCCACGCCGTGCACAATTTCGGCGCCACCCTGGTGCAGGCCGCCCCGGGCGCGCTGGTCCTGAGCCTGGCCAATAATACGGCCGGCATCCTCCTGGTGGCGGTGATTGTGGTGCTGGCGCTGAGCCAGGAGAAGCGCTGGATCGCCGAAGAGCTGAAGGACGAGATCGGGGTCAGCCTGAACGAGGAAGGGTATGCCGTGCTCATCCGCCGGCGGGCCGGCGTGGCCCGGCGCATGGGCAGGCTGGCCTGCGTGGCCGGCATCCGAGTCACCAAGATGGCCGAACTGCGCCGGCTGGCGACGGAGCTGGCCTTTAAGAAGGCGCAGTACCGCGCCGGCGACCGCTCGCCGAAGCTGGAGGAAACGATTGCCCGCCTGCGCCAGGAGCTGATCGCCCTGCAGGATGCGTTTGCCTGTCCCACCGATTTGGGGTAACATTCCCCGGGAAATTCGGTATACGGTATGCTGGACGAAAGGAGGATGCGATGATGCGCAGGATCAGGATCACCGCCGGCGGCATCAGCGTGACCGCCGAGCTGAACGATTCCCCGACCGCTGATGCGATCTGGAACGCCCTGCCGTTGGAGGCACGGGGGAGCACCTGGGGCGATGAAATCTACTTCTCCATCCCCGTGCATCTGCCGCAGGCCAGGGACGCGAAGGAAGTGGTCGAGCTGGGTGATCTGGGATACTGGCCGCCGGGGAACGCCTTCTGCATCTTCTATGGGCCGACGCCGGCCAGCCTGGGGAACGAGATCCGGCCGGCCAGCCCAGTCAACGTCTTCGGCCGCATCGTGGATGACCCGACCGTGTTCCGCAAACTGCGCGGCAGTGTCAACGTGCGGGTGGAGCGCCTGGAAGAGCGGTCTTGACAGACACGGGGACAATATTTTCACAGGAGGACGCCATGAACAGGGGCTGGGATGGCATTTGCAAGGTGGGCATCGTGCAGTTCATGATCTTCCCCGAGGTGATGCGCGGGGAGGGGCCGGTGGTGGAGACCATCACGAAGATCGCCGCGGATGACTTCTTCGGCGCCATGGAGATCACCCATATCGCGGACCCGGAGGCGCGCCGGCAAGTGGCCGGCATCCTCGCCGCCTCGCACATGGCCCTGGGCTTCGGCGCCCAGCCCATGCTCCTCACGAACAAGCTGGACCTGAACCATCCCGAGGAGGCGGAGCGGCGCAAAGCGGTGGACCTGATGAAGGCGGCCATAGATGAAGCGGCCGAGCTGGGCATCGGGCGGGTGGCGTTTTTGAGCGGCAAGGACCCCGGCGAGGCCCAGCGCGAGCGCGCCCTGGACCTGTTGGTGGATTCCACAAAGGAGCTGTGCGAGTACGCCAAAAGCAGGGGTGTGTTCCTGATCTGTGAGACCTTCGATTATGACGTGGAGAAGCGCGCTCTGATTGGGCCGGCGCGGCTGGCGGCGCGCTATGCCGAGCGGGTGAAAGCGCAGTACGACAACTTCGGCCTGATGTATGACTTGAGCCACGTCCCTCAGCTTCGCGAGGACGGGCTGGAAGGGCTGTCCATCCTGAAGCCGCACCTGGCGCACGTGCACGTGGGCAACTGCCAACTGCGCAACCCGAACCATCCTTCCTACGGCGATCAGCATCCGCGCTTCGGCATCCCCGACGGCGAGAACGATGTCCCCGAGCTGACAGCCTTCCTGAAAGCGCTGTTCCAGGTGGGGTATCTCCAGGAACATCCGAAGGGAGACCTGCCCGTCGTGGCCTTTGAGGTGAAACCGATGAAGGGAGAGCTTTCGGAGGTGGTCCTGGCGAATGCCAAGCGCGTGTGGCGCGAGGCCTGGGGCCGGCTGGAGCTGTAGCTCGCGGTTGGGATTGCATGTCAGGTGACAGTCACCATACAGGTGACTGTCACCTGTTTGTGTCACCTGTTTGTCTCTCCCGCAGAGCATGGTAGAATAGCAAAGGAAAGAAAGGGTCTGGCTTGCGAGCGCGCCAGGGTTTGAAGCTTGAGTTTCAGTGAAAGCTTCCCCGGTGCCCCTATAGTAGGAGGATGCAGGGGTATCACCCCTACCCCTGGCCCCTTCCCCGCCGGCGGGGGAGGGGTTTGGGGATGGGGTCATTCGACCCAGGTCTTATGAGCATGCTGTCTCCAGCATTCTTACCTGATGATAGTACAACGGCCGTGGGCTGTGTCCCCGGGCCGGGAGGAAAACCATGCGAGTAGCAATCGCCTACGGACGCGGAGAGCTGGAGATTGACCTGCCGGACGATGTGCCGGTGCAGGTGATCACGCCGGCGGAGACGCCCGGCCTGCCGGACGAACGGGCGGCACTGCTGGAGGCTATGCGGCACCCGATCGGCTGTCCGCCCCTGCGCGAGATCATCCCCGCCGGCGCCCGCGTGGCGGTCGTCTTCAGCGACATCACCCGCCCCATGCCCAATGACCGCGTCCTGCCGGTCCTGCTGGAGGAGATCGAATCTGCCGGCGCCGGGGAAGTCATCCTCATCAACGCGCTGGGCACGCACCGGCCGAATTCCCCGGAGGAACTGGAGCGCATGCTGGGCCAGGAGGTCGTCTCCCGCTACCCCATCATCCAGCATGACCCCTTCGCCGAGGGTGAGCTGAAGTATCTGGGGGAAAGCTCCGTTGGACATCCGCTGTGGGTCAACCGCACGTTCGCCGAGGCGGATGTGCGGATATTGACCGGCTTCATCGAGCCGCACATGTTCGCCGGCTTCAGCGGAGGGCCGAAAGCGGTGCTGCCGGGCATCGCCGGCGAGCGCACCATCTTGCTCAACCACAGCGCGCCCATGCTGAGCCATCCTCAGGCCACCTGGGGGGTGACCCGCGGCAATCCCATCTGGGAAGAGATGCTGGAGATGGCGGTGCTGGCCAACCCCGATTTCCTGCTGAACGTGACGCTGAACGCCCGCCGGGAGATCACCGGTGTGTTCGCCGGCGCCCTGCGGCCGGCCCATGCGCGCGGCGTGGCCTTTGCCCGCGAACATGCTATGGTGCCCGTGCGCCAGCGCTTCGATATCGTCATTACCAGCAACGCCGGCTATCCCCTGGATATGAACGTGTATCAGGCGGTAAAGGGGATGTCGGTGGCCGCCGAGGTGGTCAAGCCGGGCGGACATATCATCGTTGCCGCCGAGTGCTGGGACGGCGTGCCGGACCACGGCGAGTACAAGCGCCTCCTGCATGCCGGCCGCGATCCCGCTCATCTGCTGGAGATGATGAGCCGGCCGGATTTCCTGGTGCGCGACCAATGGGAAGTGGCCATTCAGGCCCGCGTGCAGGTGATGGCGCACGTGTATCTCAAGTGCTCGTATCTTTCGGACGAAGAGGTGCGCAAGATCCACCTGACGCCCTGTCATGATATCGGGGCGCTGGTGCGAGAGCTGGTGCGGGAACTGGGGTCTCCCAGCATCTGCGTACTACCGCAGGGGCCGTTGGTGGTGCCGTACCTGCCCTCATCCGAGACTTCCCATGCCGCGAAGGGGGTGGAGCCATGAGAATCGCGATCCTCTCGGACACGCACGACAATATCTGGGTGCTGGAGAAGGTGCTGGACGAGATCGCCGGCGCCGATGCCCTGATCTTTTGCGGGGATTTCTGCGCGCCCTTCACCCTGGCCATGATGGCGGAGCGCTTCCGCGGGCACGTCCACTGCGTGGCCGGCAACAACGACGGCGACCCTCTCCTGCTGAGCCAGGTGGCCGGCCGGGCGGGCAACGTGACTCTGCACGGCGCCTTCGCCGAGCTGACGTTGGGCGGCCGGCGCATCTTCGTGAACCATTACCCGCCCATCGCGGAGGCGGTGGCCGCCAGCGGGCTGTACGACCTGGTCTGCTATGGGCACAATCATCAGGCGGAGATACGGCGCATCGGGCGCACCCTGCTGGTAAACCCTGGGGAAGTGATGGGGCGCTTCGGGCATTCGACGTATGCCATCTATGATACGGAGGCCGGCGAGGCCAGCCTGCACGAGGTTCCCTGGCCGGCCGGGGATGAGCCGGCCCGATAAAGCGCTACAGCCCCCGTCGGCGCGCCGGCGGGGGCTGTATAACTTCATGCATCCCGCATCAGGAAAGCTCTTTCAACAGGCCGGTCTGGGCGTTGAACTCCTGGATCAGCTCGTCAATGACGGACACCTGCTTGTGGATGTTGGACCAGTAGTCGCGGTCGTACCACTGGGCCTGGATCTCCTCGTAGGTCTTGCCCTGCTGTTCCACCCAGGTATAGTATTTGAGGTTGTGGATGCGCCGGCGGTCCCAGTAGCCCAGCTCCTCCATGAATTCCACGCCCATGCCCAGCAGGTAGCGGGCGTAATCGGCCGCGGCATGGCGCTCGGTGTACTCGCCGCGCGCCTCGCGCAGTTCCCGCACGCGGCTCTGGTACAGCTCCATGGAGTCGGTGAGCACGGTCAGCACGATGTCGTTCTCGCCCAGCTCGTACCACTTGGCGAACTTGATGGAGGAGAGCAGGTTGGCGATGCCGGAGATGCCCAGCAGGTCGAGCTGATTCACCAGGGACTCGGGCACGCCCTGTTTGACCAGGTAGGCGCGGCCGGCCGGCTCGTTGAACAGGCGCACCAGGCTCATGCAGGCCTCGTCGTCAATGGCCATCACCAGGTCGGTGTTCTTCAGGTTGTGGATCCAGGGCACGTGCTTGTCGCCGATGCCCTCGATGCGGTGCCCGCCGAAGCCGTTCAGCAGGAGGGTGGGGCACTGGAGCGCCTCGCTGGCGGCGACTTTGCTGGTGGGGAAGATTTCTTTGAGATAGTCGCCGCAACCGATGGTGCCGGCGGAACCGGTGGTCAGCACCACGCCGCGATATTCATCCCGCGGCCCCATTTCCTTTTCCAGCACTTCCTGCATGGCATGGCCGGTGACGTAATAATGCCAGAGGTGGTTGCCGAACTCGTCGAACTGGTTGAAAATGACCACGTCATTGCGGGTGCGGCGGAGCTCCCAGCACTTGTCGAAGATTTCCTTGACGTTGCTCTCACAGCCGGGGGTGGCGATGACCTCGCCGGCCAGGCGCGACAGCCATTCGAAGCGCTCCCGGCTCATCTCCTCCGGCAGGATGGCGATGGAATCGCACCCCAGCAGAACGGAGTTGTACGCGCCGCCGCGGCAGTAGTTGCCGGTGGAGGGCCAGACCGCTTTCTGCCAGGTGGGGTCAAACTGGCCGGTCACCAACCGCGGCACCAGACAGCCAAAGGTAGCGCCGACCTTGTGCGCGCCGGTGGGGAACCATTTGCCGACCAGGGCGATGATGCGGGCCGGCACACCGGTCAGTGAAGACGGGAACTCGATGTAGTTGACGCCGTTGAAGCCGCCGCCGAAGGGTACCGGCTCGTTCTTCCAGGTGATGCGGAAGAGGTTCAGCGGGTTGACGTCCCACAGGCCGACTTTCTTGAGCTGGGCCTTGATGGCATCGGGGATGAGGTCCGGGTTGCGCTGTTGCTCGAAGGTGGGGATGATGATGCGGCGCTCGCGAGCGCGCTGGACGGCACGGCGCAGGACTTCCTGGTTGATGGTCAGGTCCATAACAATACCTCCGTAAAGTAGTGAAGAGATCAGGGTTTCTGAACAATTTGGTCCAGAAGGTTAAGAGAGCCGGCGGCCCCAGCCCATTTGTCTGAGGTCTGACATATTATACCATGCAAGTGCGGGGACGTCAAACCGAGGGGATGGGGCCGGCGGTTGGCTCCCCTCCCCGCGTGCAGGGAGGGGCTATCTTCTCCACCGACCTTCTGCTTTGCGCTTCCCATGCCCCGGGGTATAATACGTGGGCGACCTGTGGACAGGCACAGGATCACCTGGAACGGGGCCGCGCGCCCCCTAGAATCGAAGGCATCGTGGAGCAGGAAACCTACGTCGCGCTGGACCTGGAGACCACCGGGCTTTCTCCAGAGCGAGACCGCATCATTGAGATCGGGATGGTGAAGTTCACGCCCCAGGGCGTGCTGGACACCTTCGCCACCTTTGTGAACCCTGGCCGGCCCATCCCCTTCCAGATCACCCAGCTCACCGGCATCCGGGATCGCGATGTGCGCGACGCGCCGACCCTGGAGACCCTCCTGCCGGCCATCCGCTCCTTCATCGGCAAAAGCACCCTGGTCGGGCACAACATCGGGTTCGACATCTCGTTCCTGGCGGCCGCCGGCCTGCGCCTGCGCAATCCCTCGATCGATACCTTCGCCCTGGCCGGCATCGTCTGGCCGCACGCCGCCCGCTATAACCTGGCCACCCTGGCCGCGGAAATGGGCATTACCCCGCAGGCTTCCCACCGCGCCTTGGAGGACGCGGACACCGCCCGGCAGTTGTTCCTGGCACTGCTGGAGCGCGCCCGCCAGCTCCCGCTCAGCCTGATCCAGGACATCAACCGCCTGGCCGAGGGGACCGGCTGGCCGCTGGCCGGCATCTTCCGCTCCATCGAACATGCGCGCACCCGCAGTGGTTTCGCCCGCGCCACCCTGGCGGACCAACTGCGCGCCAAGGGCCTGCTGGATGACAGCGGGGCGGTAGCCCTGCTGGAAGATGTCGAGGCGGTGGAGGAAGTAACGCCGGCGCCGGACCTGGTTTCTTTCGACATCGAAGCGCAAAAGGCGCTCTTCCTGCCCGACGGCCTGCTGGCACAGCAGTTCCCCGGCTATGAGTTCCGCCCCCAACAGGTGACCATGCTCGAGGCGGTGGCGGAGACACTGCGTGACGGCGGGGTGCTGATGATCGAGGCCGGCACCGGCACCGGTAAAACCCTGGCGTACCTAGTGCCGGCGGCCTACTACGCCGTGTCGCAGGGCAAGCGCGTCGTCATCTCCACCAACACCATTAACCTGCAGGACCAAATTTATCAGAAGGATATCCCTGACCTCCAGCGCATCCTGCCCTTCCCGTTCCGCGCGGCGGTGCTCAAAGGCCGATCCAACTACCTTTGCCTGCGCAAGCTCCAGACCATGAAGCAGTCCCGGCAGTTGTCCGCCGATGAGGTACATGCCCTGGTGCGCATCCTCATCTGGGCGCAGAGCACGGCCACCGGCGACCAGGCGGAGCTGATGCTCCCCAACGACACCGATAAAGCGGTCTGGTCGTACCTCTCGGCGGAATCCGAGACCTGCTTGAACGAGGAATGCCGGTACTTTCAGCGCGGCAGTTGCTTCCTTCAGCGGGCACGCCAGCGGGCCGCCGGCTCTCACCTCATCATCGTCAACCATTCCCTCCTGCTGGCCGACGCGGCCGTCGAGAACGCGGTCCTGCCGGAATATGACTGCCTGATCGTGGACGAGGCCCATCACCTGGAGGACGCTACCACCAAACAGCTCAGCTTTCATGTCTCTCAGCCGGCCATCGAGCAGGAGCTGGGCTGGCTGACCGGCTCCTCTCGCGGGCGCGGCTTCCAGGGGCTTTTGCACGAGGCCGTTGCCCTGCTCTCCCCGCATCTGGCGCCGGATTCGCGTGCGGAGCTGATGCGGTTAAGCCAGGAGATCGCCGGCCTCGCCGAGCAGGTGCGCGACGCCGCGCAGTCGCTTTTCTCGTCCCTGGCGGCCTTCGCCGAGCACCAGAACGATACCTCGGGGGATTACAGCCTGCGCCTGCGCATCACCGATGCCCTGCGGGTCCAGCCGCGCTGGTCCCAGATCGAGATAATGTGGGACAATACGGCGGTGCTGATCAGCGGACTGCGGGAGCGCCTGCGCCGGCTGGGGCAGATGGCGGTGGAAGCAGCCTCCCTGGACGACATGGAAGGTCTGCCGGAGCTCATCCGCGACCTGGCCGGCCGCGCCGAATTCTGGAACCTGATCCAGTCGGAAGTCACCGCCATATTGACAAGCTCGCGTGCCAATCGGGTGGACTGGCTGGAAATACTGCCGGAGGCCAACACCGCCTCCCTGCACTCCGCGCCCCTGCATGTGGGGGAGATGATTTACGAGTATCTGCTGAGCCGCCGGCATGCGGTGGTGTTCACCTCCGCGACCCTGCGCGCCGGCGAGGATTTCTCCTTCCTGCGCGAGCGGCTGGGCATCCTCGATGCCCGCGAGGTGGCGCTGGATTCGCCCTTTGACTACCGCGCCTCCACGCTCATCTACTGCCCGACGGACATGCCGGAGCCGTCCCAGCCCTTCTACCTGGCCAGCGTGGCGCGGGCCATCGAGCAGGTGGCGCTGGCCCTGCGCGGCCGCACGTTGGTGCTCTTCACCTCGTACCACCAACTGCGCAAGGCGCTGGAGCTGGTGGGGCCGGCCCTGCACGAGGCCGGCATCACCATCCTGGCACAGGGCAATGGGTCTTCCCGCACCCAGCTCCTCCAGCAGTTCAAGGAAAGCTCCGATACGGTGCTCTTCGGCACGCGCAGTTTCTGGGAGGGCATTGATGTGGTGGGGCCGGCGCTGAGCTGTGTCATTATCACCCGCCTGCCCTTCGCCGTGCCTACCGAACCCATCTTCGAGGCGCGTTCCGAAGCCTTCGAAGACCCCTTCCAGCAGTACTCGGTGCCCGATGCCATCCTGCGTTTCCGCCAGGGGTTCGGCCGGCTGATCCGCAGTCACACCGATCGCGGCGTGGTCGTCATCCTGGACCGCCGCGTGCTCAGCAAGCGCTACGGTCAGATGTTCCTCAAAGCCCTGCCTTCCTGCACGGTCGAGCACGGCCCGCTGGACTTCGTCGGCCACCGCGCCGCCCAATGGGTCGGGTCACGGAGCTGATATGCGTCCCCTGTGCCCGCGCGCTGCCCGGCTCCTCTCACGACGGGATGCCCCGCCGGCCGGCATCTTGCTGGCCGGCCTGCTCCTGCGCCTGCTCCGCCTGAACTTCCAGCCGCTCTGGTTCGACGAAGGCTACAGCTTCTACTTCGCTCATCTGCCGGTGCCGGCACTGCTGGCCGCCACGGCGGTGGACATTCACCCGCCGCTATATTACCTGGTGCTGAAGGCCTGGCTGGCGCTCACCGATCCCCTCCTGCCGGCGGTCATCGGCGCGCGCCTGCTTTCCGTGCTGTGGGGCACAGCAACCATCCCGCTCCTGTGGGCCATCGGCCGGCGCCTTGGCCGGGGGCGCGCCGGCCTGCTGGCCGCCGGCCTGCTGGCCATCTCCCCGTTCCATATCTATTACTCGCAAGAAGTGCGCATGTACGGCATGGTGACCTGCCTGGGCGCCCTGGGGGTGTGGCTGACCCTGGAGGCGCTGGAGCGCCGGCAGGCCGTCTGGTGGGCCGGCGCCGGCCTGGCGCTGTTGGCCGCCCTGTACACGCAGTATTACGCCGTCTTCATCGTCCTGGCGCTGACGATTTTCCTGGCCGTGAGCCGGCGCGGCCGAGAGGCCTGGCGCGCCTGGGGCGCGGTGCTGGCCGGCATCACCCTGGCCTATCTGCCCTGGGTATGGTACACCGCGCCGCGCCTGATCACCTACGTGCGGTACAAGGTGAGCATGGACAAAGACCTGCCCCTGGCGCCGTGGGAGTTCCTGCGGCGCGTCCTGCTGGCATACGGCGCCGGCCATCTGGAGGGCCGTTGGCAGAACTGGTGGCCGGCGGGGCTGGTGCCGACGGTTCTCGTGCTGGCCGGCGCGGCCTGGCTCCTGCTCCGCAGGCGCCGGCATCCAGCGCAGGGGACAATCCTGGCGCTGGGCCTGTCCTGGTGGCTGATCCCCTGGCTGGGCGGGTATCTCATCAACCTTATCGCCCCCTTCAATCCGCCGCGCAGTGAGCGGTTGGAGCTGATCGCTTTGCCGGCCTTTCTCCTGCTGGGCGGCGAGGCGCTGGCGACCGCCCTGGAGCAGGCCCGGCCGGCAGTACGCCGCACTGCCCTGGCCGGCCTGGCGCTGTGCGTGGTCACCGCCGGCCTCTCCCTGGCTGGCTTTTACACCGTGCCGCGCTATCCGCAGGAGGACTACCGCGACATTGCCCAATTCATCGCCGCGCGGGGCCGGCCGGATGACGCCGTCATTTGCGTTTTCCCCTGGCAGGTCGGGTATTTCCAGGCCTATTTGGACTCGCCGCCGGCGCTGATCGAGACCCCCTCGCAGATATACCCGCAGGCGCGCCAGTTTTGGGCGGATGACCCGGCGCGCATGGCGCGGGAGCTGGATGCCCTCCTACAGGAGCACGGCCGGCTGTGGATGCCGGCGTATCTCACCACCGGCAGTCGGCTGGAAGAGATGGCGCTCGAGTATCTGGACGCGCATGCCGTGCGTGCCTACAGCCGCTGGTACGGCACGACGCTGTTGACCATGTACGTCCCTGTGCCGGCGCTCGTGCCGTCTGCCGGCGGTGTGGATTTCGCCGGCGTCGTGCGGGCGGCGGACATCCTCCTCAGCAGTGAACCTCTCCCGTCCGCATATGGCAGTGCAGTGGTGCAGGTGACGTGGCAGAGCGCCGTGCGGCCGGACGAGGATTATCACATCGTCTTCCGGCTGGCCGATGACCAGGGCCGCACCTGGGCGCAGTGGGACCGGGAGCCGCTCTGGGGCCGGCGGCCCTTTTCCGCCTGGGGAGCGGGGGACCGCCTCACGGAGCGCTACGGCCTTCTGCTGGATGCCGGCCTGCCCCCAGGCACATATCAGCTCTGGCTGAGCCTGCGCCGGCCGGACGGGGCCCCCCTGCCGGTCCAGAGCGCGTCCTCGACGGAAATCCCTACGGAGGCACTGCTGGGCGCGGTGGAAGTGACGCGGCCGGCACAGCCGGTGCCGCCGGCGGCGGTGGCGGCGCCGCACCAGGTCCGGGCCGACCTGGGGGAAGCCGTGCGGCTGATCGCGTATGACCTGCCGCCGGCGCCCTGGAAGCCGGGGGATACGGTCGAGATCCTCCTGTTCTGGCAGTGCCTGAACGCGCCCGGGGAAGAGCTGGTGACCTTCGTCCAGCTCCTGGACCGGGAGGGCCGGCTGATGGCCGCCGCCGAGATGCCCCCCACCGCCGGCTTTTTCCCGACATCCCGCTGGCAGGCCGGCGATATCATTCGCGACCGTCAGGAGCTGACCCTGCCGGCCGCCCTGCCGGATGGGACGTACCAGCTTATCGCCGGCTTGTTCCGCGCCTCGGACCGGGCGCGTCTCCCCGTGACGGCCGGATCGGGCCGCGGCAGGGATTACGTTCCGTTGGGGCGCGTGGGCGTGGTGGGCCGGCCTCATTCCTTCACGCCGCCGCAGGCGGCCCAGCCCATGAACGTGCGCTTCGGCGACCTGGCGGAGCTGGTGGGCTATGATTGGCGCATCCAGCCGTCCGCCGGCGGGCCCTACCTGGCGCTGACGCTGTACTGGCATGCTCTGCGCGATGGGGATCGGCGGTATAAGGTCTTTGTGCACGCCTTCGACGACCAGGGAGTGATGGTCGGCCAGCATGACGGTGTGCCCGGCGCCGGCCAGTTTCCCACCAGCGGCTGGGTGGCCGGCGAGTATATCGCGGACGAGCATCCGGTGCTTCTGCCGGCGGGCTTCGCGACAGACCATCTGGGGAAATTATGGGTGGGGCTGTACGACGATACGGGGCGTCTGCCGGCCTTTACCTCCGACGGCCGGCCGCTCGGCGATCATGTGGAGATCACCCTCGCCCGGTAGGGGCCTGTTATTCCTCTCGCTCTGCCACCAGGAAGTGGGACAATCCGAAGAAGCGCAGAGGGGTGCGCTCCAAGAAGTGGAAGAGGGCGCGTATCAGCCGGCCGGCGCGCGGCCAGCGCGCCACCAGGTTGTCAAAGCCGGGGTAAATCTGGGTGTGGTACACGATACGCAGGGGCGTGCCGGCCAGCAGGCCGCGGATTTGCCGGCGCGTGTATGCCCGGGCATGCGGACAAAGGCGGTTCCGCCAGCGGTCCGGCAGGTAATTGACCAGCGGGATGTTGCCGAAGTGATAGCGGCCGCGCCACTCGATGCCGTGGGTCTCGAAGGGGTACCAGCGGTTGGGGACGAAGATGATCACGCGGCCGCCGGGCCGTACACAGCGCGCCATCTCCTGTACAGCGCGCCGGTCATCCGCCACATGCTCCAGCACCTCGTGGGAGAAGATGACGTCAAAGGACGCCGGCGCGAAGGGCAGGGATTCCACCGCGGCCACACACACCCGTCGGGTCACCGCAAGCGCCTCGGCGGCGCGATCTGCCTCGATCTCCACGCCGTACGCCGCCGCGCCGCGCCCTTGAAAGGCGGCCATATAGGTGCCCACGCCACAGCCGGCGTCCAGCACGCGCTGGCCCTGCAGTCCTGCCCACCGCTCCACCAGAGCCAGCCGGCGCTCCTGGCCGGCGCGCCATACAAAGCTGGGCGCCCCGCGCCGCTGGAATGTCTCCTGGATGGAACCCGCACGGCTTGTCATCTTTCTATCCTTTCGCCGGCGCCGTCGCCATCATTCAGCCGGGCGTACAGGTCGCACAGGCTGTGATAGAGGCGCTGGCAGGTCTGCTGAATGCCCTCGCGCGGCCCCCGGCCGTCCTCATAGAACACTGCCGTGCCGGCCAGGATCTGCCGGCGGCCGGCGTGCACCGCAATGGGATAGACCGGCAGTCGTCCGCCGAATTCCCGCTCGTACATGCGGCATAACCCCACGAAACCACAGCGAAAATGATGGATGCCCAGCTCCGGGTGCGCCGGCTGGAGGTTGTCCTCCGGGAAGATGAGCAGTATCTGGCCCTCGGCCAGGAGTTGAAGACTGCGGCGGAAGGCGCTGATGGTGCGATCGCGGTTCTGGTCCACCGGCACACTGCCGATGCCGTTGATGATGCCTACGGCGATGCGCGCCACGATGTGGGAGACCAGCATGCCGGCCGGCCCGGAGAGCCCCCAGACGGGATGGACGAAATCGTCATATAGGTAGCGGGGCGCCCGGCGCGGGTCGGTCATTTCGCCGATGACCCAGGGATACAGGCGCTGGGGCAGGGAAAGGATGGCCTCCACCGGGCCGATACTGCCCAGATGATTGGCAATGATGATCGCCGGCCCCTGCGCCGGCAGGCGGTGCAGGCCAATCACCCGATAGCGAAACGGACGGCCCAACAGTTTCAGGAGGCGGTACAGGCGATCCGGGTGACGATGTGTTGGCATGGATGCAGAAGGCCCCCTCATGACAGCCGGCTTCGGCGGCATGCATGGGCCTTATCTTAAAGAATTTCGGCGGCTTTGGCAAGTCTGGTGGGTGGAAGGTTGGGGCTGGATAGTCACGCCGGCGGGGAGCCCAGCAGTCGCGCCAGCGCCAGGCGCACCAGGTCGGAGATGCTGAGATGCCGGCGCGTGGCTTCCAGCTCCAGCTCCCGCAGTTCGTCCAGGCTGACGCGGAAGGAAACCATTTTGGAGCGCGAGCGGACGGGCCGGTGGATCCAGCGCTGTTCGCCGTAGCGGTTCATCTTCTCCCTCCTTTCGGCCGCTGGTGGGCGCCCGAGGTCCCTGCATGAATAGAACATTTGTTCTACATTATACGCGGGGGCCGGCGGACTGTCAAATCCGCGCCACCCGCCCTGGACCAGGGACAGCCGCCTATGGCCTGTTTAGGACAAAAGTAGGCCTTGCCAGGTTGCAAAGCGTACATTATAATCGGGCTGTCAGCCGAGCCTGTCAGGCGCTCGGGTGCTGGAGCCTGTGCATTGACAGGGTGAAAAGGAAGGGGCGCATTGGAGACGCGTCGCGACGTTTCCGCCAAGACAGCCGAACAATCCGCCGGCACGCACCTCCAGCCCGGCCAGGTCCTGCACGGGCGCTATCAAATCCTGCGGGTGCTGGGCACCGGCGGCATGAGCGCGGTCTATGAGGCGCGCGACCTGAACTTCCCCAATGTGGTGCGCCGCTGTGCCGTCAAGGAGATCGCCATCGCCCCGACCAAGCCCCTGGTGCTGGCCCAACAGCGGGAGCTGTTCGAGCGCGAGGCCAACCTGCTGGCCAGCCTGAGCCACCCGGCCATCCCCAAGATTTACGACTTCTTCAACGAAGAGGAATACAGCTACCTGGTGCTGGAGCTGATCCATGGGGAGGACCTGGAGACCATCCTGCGCCGGCACGGCGGCCCCCTCCCCCAGTCCATCGTCGTGCGCTGGGCCATCGAAATCTGCGAGGTCCTGCACTTCCTCCACACCCGTCAGCCCGAGCCCATCGTCTTCCGCGACATGAAACCCTCCAACGTCATGCTCAACGAGTACGGGCATATCGTGCTCATTGACTTCGGCATCGCCAAGATATTCCGCGGGGAAGAGCGCGGCACCATGATCGGCACCGAGGGCTATTCCCCGCCCGAACAGTACCGCGGCATTGCCACGCCCCAGAGCGACATCTATTCCCTGGGCGCGACATTGCATCACCTCCTGAGCGGGTGCGACCCGACCAAGGAGGCGCCGTTCACCTTCCATCAGCGGCCCCTGCGGCAGTACAACCCCACCGTGTCGCCGGAGCTGGAAGCCATCATCATGCGCGCCCTGGCGTATGAGGCGAGCGAGCGCTTCGCGACGGCCGAGGAGATGCGGCGCGCCTTACTGCCGCTCGCCGGCCGCGCCGGCCAGCCCGACCCGGCCCTCTTCCCCACAGTGCGCATCTCCAGCGAGCCGGCGGTCCAGCCCCTCTGGACCTTCCGCTGTGAGGACGAGGTGCGCTCATCCCCGCGCGTGGCCGACGGGGTGCTCTATATCGGATGCTACGACCACAACCTTTATGCCCTGCGCGCCGACAACGGCCAGTTGCTGTGGAAGTTCCCGACCGAAGGGGGCATCGCCGCCACGCCGGCCCCCTGGGAGGACCTGGTCATCATCGGCTCGGAGGACGGCGCGCTGTACGCGGTGCTGGCCGCCAGCGGCCGGCAGGTCTGGCGCTTCCCCACGCAGGGGCGGGTGCGCTCTTCCGCCCGCATCGCCTATAACCACGCCTTCTTCGGCTCGGATGACGCGCATATCTACGCCGTGCAGGCCCGCAGTGGCAAACTGCTCTGGAAAGCGGTTACCAGCGGCCCGGTGCGCTCCTCGCCGGCCATCGCCGATGAAATGCTGGTCGTGGGGAGCGAGGACGGATACGTGTATGCCCTCCAGCTCCAGCGGGGGACCCTCCTCTGGCGCTATTTCTGCGGCGGCGGTGTCGTTTCCTCGCCCCTGCTCTGGGAGGGCATGGTGATCGTCGGTTCCACCGACCGCTACCTGTACGCCCTGGATGTTCATTCGGGCTGGCCGGTGTGGCGCTTCCGCGCCGAGAAGCCCATCATCTCCTCGCCGGCCGGCATGGGCGATACCATCTACGTCGGCTCCGCGGACGGCAACCTGTATGCCCTCGAGTCGGGGAGCGGACGTCTGCGCTGGAAATACAGCACGGGGGGACAGGTCAACTCCTCCCCGGCGGTCGCCGGCGAAGCGGTCTATGTCGGCTCCAGCGACGGCGGTGTCTATTGCCTGGATGCCCGCACCGGGAAACTGCGCTGGAAGTTCGAGACCCAGGGGCCGGTCGTTTCCTCCCCGCTGGTGCATGAGGGAGTGGTCTTCATCGGCTCATTGGATCATCATGTGTACGCCCTGCCGGCCGCCGGCTGACAGGGGCACACCACCATCACACGGGATATGGGTTCAACGCTATGGGCAAGAAACGCCGGACTACAACCGAGGAAGCGGAAACGCCGCCGGCTCCCGCGCCGGTGACGGCGGAGGAAAGCGGCATCCCTTGCGCGCGGGCGCTCTTCAGCATGGCCAGCCACATCGGCATGGTACGCGAGGAGAACGAGGACAGCGCCTTCGCCTGGCTCCAGCATCTTTCCACCCATGAGGGACTGCAGACCGTCGGGCTGTTCATGGTGGCAGACGGCATGGGCGGGCACCTGCACGGGGAAGCGGCCAGCCGGCTGGCCGTGCAGACCGCCGGCGAAAGCCTCCTGCGGCACGTCATTCTGCCCTCGCTCAGCTCGGAGGCCATGACGCCGGCGGTGCCCATCCAGGAGGCCATCGCCGAGGCCTTTCAGGCCGCCCATCAGCGCCTGCAGGAGAAAGTGCCGGACGGGGCAACCACCCTCACCATCGTACTGCTGATGGGGAAGCGCATCTATGTCGGGCACGCCGGCGACTGCCGGCTCTATCTCCTGCGCGGCGGCGAGCTTCGCCAACTGACGCGCGATCATTCGCTCCTGCACCGGCTGTTCGAGCTGGGGCAGATTGACCCGGAAGAGCTGGAGGCGCTGGACCAGGATGCCCGCCGCAACGCCCTTTATCGGGCAGTGGGTCAGCCCAACCCGTTGGAAATTGACCTGGCCTCTCACAGCCTGCTGGCCGGCGATGGGCTGGTATTGTGCTCGGACGGGCTGTGGGGCGCGGTGCCGCGCGCGGAGATGAAGGACATCCTCCAGCAGGCCCCCACGCCGGCGGATGCCTGCCAGGCGCTGGTGGCGGCGGCCAATGCACACGGCGGGCCGGACAATATCACCGTCATTGTGGTGCATCCCGCGGGATAGGGCGCGGAAAAGGATGGAGGGATTGGGAGCAACAGCATGACCTTTTCCGCATGGGACAGGAGCACAGGGGAACGGGGCGAAGAGGATTACTACCGCATCCTGGGGGTGGAGGATGACGCCTCGCAGGAGGAGATTCGCGCCGCGTACCGGGACTTAGTGCGGCAGTATCACCCGGACGCCGGCCTGGTCAAAGGGACAGCCTTCCTCTTCCGCCAGATCCAGCAGGCCTACGAGACCTTGAGCGACCCACAGCGCCGGCAGGAATACGACGAGCGCCTGCGGCGGGAAGGGAAGCGACCGCCGCGGCTGTTCGCGCTGGATGTCCTGCCCGGGCCGGCGGAACTGGCCTGCGTGGACGAGCCTCAGCTCCTGTACTTGCTCATCACCCTGACGCCGCTGGCGAACCGCCCCGAGCCTGATACGCGCCTCAATCTCTGCCTGGTGATTGACTGCAGTACCTCCATGAAGGGGGAGCGGTTGGCCGCTGTGCGGGAGGCCATCCTACACCTGGTGGAGGAAATGCAGTCCGATGACATACTCTCCTTGGTGACCTTTTCCGACACGGCGCAGGTGCTCCTGCCCCCACAGCATACCCCGCCGTCGCGCGTCCTGCGGCCCATTCTGGCATCCCTGACCGCCGACGGCGGGACGGAGATATTCCAGGGCCTGCAGGCCGGCCTGTCCCTGGTGGGACGCACCCGTTCCGACCACCAAATTAATCATCTCTTACTGCTCACGGACGGTCATACCTATGGGGACGCGCAGAAGTGTCTGCTGGCGGCGCGATCCGCGGCGCGGCAGGATATCGGAATCTCTGCCTTCGGCGTCGGCCATGACTGGAACGAGGACTTTTTGGACCATTTGACGGCGGCCGCCGGCGGACAGGTGGTCTTCATCGAAAACCCTGCCGGCATCGGGCGCGCCTTTCTGGAACATCTGCGCCAACTGAAAGAGGCCTGGATCACCGACCTGACCATGCGGCTGTACTATACGCCGGCCGCCCGCTTCAAGGCGGCCTTTGCCCTGACACCCGAACTGCGGATGCTGGAGGAGATAGATGGGGAGCTGGCGCTGGGGAGCCTGCAGTATACCCGCCCGCGCCATGTGCTGGTGGAAAGCATCGTCAGCCCCCTTGAAGAAGGGACGCATCGGGTGCTTCAGGTGGAAGCGGCCGGCATGGCGCCGGCCTACGGCACGCC
>Ga0078972_1007513_pt1 | contig 24145 bp, 12 predicted proteins | sample YelNatPaOPGAMG01_FD_67568 | JGI IMG/M metagenome (GOLD analysis project Ga0078972, IMG submission 67568) | Hot spring thermophilic microbial communities from Obsidian Pool, Yellowstone National Park, USA - OP-RAMG-01 (SPADES assembly) (version 2) | ecosystem: Environmental > Aquatic > Thermal...
TTCCAAACACCATTGCCCCTAATCGTCCGTTACCCACAGGCAAAGCCTCATTCCAATCCTTTGCAGGTTGCCGGTACCAGAGAATCATTTTTCTGTTTTCATCAATGGATTGGCTTTCAGAAGTAATGGTATAGAATAAACAGAATAGAAGGAGGAAAAACTTTGAATATTTCATAAAAAATAAAATTTACATGCCAAAAACGATACAGATGAATATTTAATGAAAAGGTTTGCCCATTTCATTCCATTTAATCACCTGGAGCTCTGTAAATTTCAATATTAGATATAACAGGGCATGCTTTTGATTTCAAAATTCTTACTTTTATTTTCGATGCCTTTATACATGGGAATTTCCTGATAACCTTGTATCCGATTGTTTTTCCCTCAACAACCAAAATCCATTGGCCACCTGAAAATGCTTCCACACTAAATTCCTGAACTCTTTGTCCGAGCCTAATATATTCCTGCAGGAGAATTCTGTTCACCTCTGTTTCTTCTCCGAGATCAAGAACTAATTCCGCGGCTTTTATTCCGTCATTTGTTGCCCAGTATGTATTTGGATTACCATCATTCACATTTTGGGGTGAAAATTGCCTTCCTCTTGTATCAGATGCAGTTACTCTTTTCCCACGAGCAAGTTCATTAGAAAATTCCCTTTTTAGAAGTTCCTTAAAACCCATTAAAGATTTTATATCATTTTCATGAATTCGACCTCTTCTATCGGGAGGTACATTCAGCAGAAGATTGCAATTTCTACCAATGGATGCGTAAAAAATATCCAGAAGTTTCTCAGGTGATTTAACAAGTGTATCCTCTTTTTGATGCCAGAACCAGCCAGGCCTTATTGAAACATCAACCTCTGCCGGTACCCAATATTTGCCGTCTTCATGACCCTGTCCCAGAATATTTTCAAATGGACCTCCCGGATACATATCATCTTTATTTAACAGGCACCAATTGGTAATACTGCCAATACCACTTTCATTTCCCACCCATCTTACGTCAGGTCCTGCATCGCTAAACATTATCGCATTCGGCTGGAGTTTTCTTACCATTTCGATTGTATTTGGCCAGTCGTAATAAGTTCGGTTGTCAATACGGCGTGTTTCTCTTGCGCCACCGTAATAACCGTCACCACCATTAGCTCCGTCAAACCATATCTCGAAAATATCACCGTAATTAGTGAGCAATTCATAGAGCTGATTGCGGTAGTATGTTATATATTCGGGTGTTGCGTAAATAGAGCTATTGCGATCCCATGGAGAAAGATAAATACCCATCTTTAAACCAAATTCATTGCATGCTTCACGGAGTTCTCTTAGTACGTCACCTTTACCATTACGCCATCGTGAATTTTTTACGGAGTGTTCTGTATATTTCGAAGGCCAAAGGCAAAATCCATCATGATGTTTAGCTGTTATTATAATGCCTTTCATTCCTGCCTCTTTAGCAACTCTGGCCCATTGACGGCAATCAAGCTCAGTTGGATTAAAAACCTCCGGAGATTCGTCCCCGTATCCCCATTCTTTGTCGGTAAATGTATTAACAGTAAAATGAACAAACATATAATATTCCATTTCATGCCAGGCAAGCTGCTGTTCAGTTGGCAAAGCTCCATAAGGTTCAGGCCCTTTAGTACATCTGCCCAAAAGAATTATGTTCATCACAAAAAGAACTGAATAGTATTTCATATTATTTTGTTTTTTTATTTTGGTTTTTTTGAGTTTTTCAGACAATATATAGAAATGAGAATATTAAAACATGAAAACACAATCAATAAATTCTATTGTACGATTAAGTCAGTTTTCAACCGTATATCGTCACTGGAGGCCCCAACCTGAATTTCGTAAATACCTTTCTCAACAATGAATGCATTATTCATTTCAGAAAAATATCTCAAATCTTCTTTCTTAAGGGGAATTTTAACATTCTTTGTTTCTCCCTTTTTAATGCTTACTCGTTGAAAGCCCTTTAATGCCTTAATCGGTTGAACTTGTTTAGATGTTTTGTTTTTCACATATAATTGAACTACCTCATCTCCATCGTAAGGTCCCATATTAGTAACATTCACAAATACACATAGCGAATCGCCTGAAGTGATTACTGTTGAACTAAGCTTTAAATCGGAATATTTGAACACCGAATAACTTAGACCAAAGCCAAAAGGATACAAAGGTTTTTTATTAAGGTACATATATGTGCGCCCTTTCATTATTTCATAATCATTAAATGGCAATAAATCTTCGGTTGATTTGTAGAAAGTAATCGGCAAACGACCTGCAGGATTGTATTCTCCAAATAAAACTTCAACAATTGCATTCCCGCCTTGTTCTCCAGGATACCACGCATTAAGCACTGCAGGAATGTGTTCATTGATCCAATTAATCGATATAGGACTTCCTGATTCCAGGATAACAATCGTGTTGGGGTTCGCAGCATGTAACTGTCTGATGAGTGCTTCCTGATTCTTGGGCAAGTTCAAATCATTCCTGTCCTGACCTTCATTTTCAATCTGCGTGTTCAAACCTACCACTACAATCACATAATCCGATTCTGAAGCTATTTTTTTCTCGTAATTGTAAAGATCTTCCATTTTAGCAGCAGGAACCTTCCATCGAAACTGTATTCTAGCTTTTTCATTATTTGTAAAATACTCAATTTTAATTTTGTATTCTTTTCCTGCTCTCATATCCACTTCTAATGTATCTTTAGAATCATAATGAATCGCCCACCTGTCAAGTAGCAACCTGTCATCAAAATAAAAACGCATGCCACCGTCGTAAATGAATGCCAGCTTATATTTGCCCGATATTTTTGGTGTCAGAATTCCAGTCCAGCGTATTGACTTCTCCCCTGTAATTATCCATGGATCAGGAGCCTGTTGATTCGGGTTAAAATCAATATAATTGTCGATCCTCTTTTTTGGGTTACCTTCCAGATTTATATTACTGAAATACTCAGCTTCAAGTCCTTGACTTTTAACTTTCTCAGTACGAAAATTTTCATTTGTAATAACAAGAAAATCGGCGATTGTCTTATCTTCCCAAGGGACATAATTAATCTTAACGTTATCCTTCAACTTATTTTCTATAGCTTTCAGGATACTAACAGGTTCGTTGGCCGATTCCTTGGCACTATAATCTCCAAACTCACAGATTGAGGCATTTGGGCCAAATATGGCAATGGATTTTATTTTTGTTTTATCAAGAGGCAGAATTTTTCGATCGTTCTTTAACAATACTATCGATTGCCTGGCAGCTTCCAGTGCAAGTTGCCGATGTTCTTTGCTACCCACCACAGAAGGAGGAATATAATTGTATGGATTGGGTTTTGGGTTAAGGTCGAAAAAGCCCATTTTAAACCGTGCCCGAAGAACCCGAAAAACGGCAGTATCGATTTGCGCTTCACTTATCCAACCTGCAATGAGTGCTTTCCCAAGGAAATTTTTATATACGAAACAATTCATACCACAGTATCCGGCGCACTCCAGATCCACACCAGCATTCATACTTGATGCAGCAGCCAATTCTTCAGAGGATAGGTATTTGTGTTCTGACACCACAAATCCAATTGCCCCACAATCAGTAACAACATAACCGTTAAAGTCCCATTCATTGCGAAGAATTTCGCATAATAATTTTTTATTTATGGTACAAGGAATTCCATTGATGGCATTATAAGCAGTCATAATCGACTGAGCGTTCCCTTCCTTTACTGCATACTCAAAAGGAACCAAGTAATATTCACGAAGCGATCTTTCTGATAAAATAGCGTTGCAATAAAACCGGTTATGTTCTTCATTATTGGCAGTGAAGTGCTTTGGAGTTGCCACAACTTTTAAATAATTCTTATCGTTTCCCTGAAGACCTTTGATAAATGCCACTGCAAAACGGGAAGTCAGAAACGGGTCTTCCCCATATGTTTCCTGTGTTCTTCCCCATCGTGGATCCCGAGCTAGATTTATATTTGGTGACCAGAAAACAAGTAGATCACTATAAAGATCGTGCTGCAGTTTGCCTTGTTCTAACTCATTCCACCTACCTCTCGCCTCATCTGAAATAGCCGTTGCAACCCGGCAAATAAGCTCACTGTTCCATGTAGAAGCTAAACCTATTGCTTGAGGAAACACTGTAAATTTTCCAGGTCTGACAACGCCGTGAAGTGCTTCATTCCCCATATAATATTTCGGTACTCCCAAACGTGGAACACCAGGTGATGTCTCCATGAGAAATGATATTTTCTCTTCCAAAGTCAACCTTGTCAGAAGGTCACGAACCCTTATATTTGTTGGCAATACCTGATTCCAGAAGGGTTCACTATATGTTTGCGAGAAAATCAAGAAAGACGGACAAACAAAAAAAAGAAAAACGAATATTTTCTTTAATAAAATAGAATTATTCATACAGTTTATTTCAAATGTTTACTATGACAAAAAAATTACATACCTAATTATGTCTTAAGATAAAGAGAATTAACAATTGATTTAAAGTTAGAAATTTATTTTTATTATTTCCAGTGCGTTTCCATCATTGAGAATTTTCATAACTACTTCTTTATTTTTCTTAAACTTATATATAATTTCATCATTTTTTCCTAAATATTGACTTACCGCTTTTTTTAAATCATCACCTGCCATATCATCCGTTATTATCCATTTACCTTTACCATCAATGAATTCTGTTGTTCCACCCTTATACCTGGCAACAAAATGCTGAGGTGCAAAACGTTGTGATGTTACTACCACCAGTCCATTGTTTCTGACAAGCGAAGCCACATCAGCAAATGTTTTTTTGCTTATATATAATCCGCAAAGAAAAGCAAGTTTTACAGTTGTAAGTTTATCTTTTGTTACCTTGTCGTCAAACACAACAGGAGAATTGACAGGCGCAAATGATCGGTACGGCATGTTTTTATAATAATTGGCCGCGTTCCATGAAAGACTTTCTTTTTTTACCATTCCGTGCGTAATAGTATGCCACGCTTTAATCCATTCTTCAGAAGCCGCACTTGTTCGAAGATTGTATGCACCAAACAGCCAATCTTTCCAGTGCATTGTTATGACGGTATCCTTTCCATTCTCCTGATAATCAACGCTGCAATAAACATTTTCTCCCTGTCCCCATTCCGTATCATCAAAACGAATAATTGCAATCTGTGGCTCAAAATCCCTGAATGTATATGGACGAGGATTAGTCGGTATGTATTCCTTTGTAAAACGCCTGAACACCTCACCTCTCCCTTTTAAACGTACTTGATACTGGTTGTCGAGATAATATAGTGCCCCTATATTTTCAACATAGGCTTTATCTGCACCGACCCAATAAGCAAACAGAAGATTAGCCCATAATTCACTCTCTGAATGACCCGGAAATGTATTATAATGCCATAAGTCAAGACAAGCCCACAGTTCCTTATCGTACTGCAAACATGCGCCCATAGCGCAGGCTGCCCATACATTTGACCAGTTCTCCTTCATTTGCTTATAAGCAGGAGTTATGCCGGCACGGGCAAAATTGTGAAAAAGTACAGGCCACACATGCTCGGTCAAGATACTTTTGGTTCCAAATCGTTTGCATTCATTTACCAATGATTTTGCCCCTTTATAAACTGCCTCATCAGCTGATTTAAAATCCAAACCACTGGATTCTGCCAGACTTACAAGTTCAACCCCCGGATAACGCAAGGTGAGGCTTATGTTGCGTGTAATTTGGGTATGTTCCAGTTCATCATACATGATTCCCAAAACTGCAGGAGATTTATTAAGACTTTGCAAGACTTTCGGAGGAAATTTAAAAAGATGCAGATTCCCGGGTTGTTTAACCCAATCATGTCCGTCTGCATCAGGCATGGAAAGACTCCAGTTTCCTGATTCAACATTTATAACCACTTTAAGTCCCTTCGCGTAAAAACTTTTACCCAGGTCTTCCATTTTTCGGGCTTCCTCATCAATTGTTCCTTTTGGGCCTCTGAATTTGTATACCACAAAATCTATTCCCAAGGAATCCATGGCGGCGTAATTGAAAAAATCATTCGGTTTTCTTTGGTCTCCTGAATTATCAACACCGATGTAAAAACTCCTACCTGAAGGAGTAATGTTTTGTTTTTTTATTTGACCATGAGAAGAACCCCACACAAAAATCATTAGAAGTAAAGTAAAAATGATCTTATTTAAGAAATTCATCGTATTTTTTATTTTCCTGATGTCCAATTATTTAACTAAATTTATATCAAACAAGAGGGGGTTCCCAACCTGGCTCGTACTCCCTTTTCCACAGTTTCATTGCATCATTATCATCTATATGTCCGGTTTGAGGATTGATTTTCAAATTTCTATTTACGCGATAGGAAATATTTGCCAGATGGCAAAGCAGAGTACTTTTAACTCCTTCAACAATAGGAGAATTCGGTTTGACCTTTCCACGAACTGCATCAAAAAAATTAAAAATGTGTTTTGCAGACAAATCACCCCCACCTCCTAATTTATTGCCTGCTTCGTTACCTTCCGATTTGCGTTCTTGCAACAACTTTCCTAAACGATCATACACTTTATAGCCATCACGGTCTATATAAACGGTGCCTTCTGTTCCGTAAATTATAGTGCCCCTACCCGTACCATAAGTATTATAATTGTTCCGGCTTTTACAGTCCCAGCGGATTACTTTATTTCCCGGAAAATAAAAAGTGGCTAACATTGTATCGTACATTGTCCAGCCATCTTCAATAAAATGACGTTTGCTTGCATCAATACAAACTTTCTCCGGGTATTCTAAGTTTAATGCCCAACGAGCAATATCCATTTCATGCACTCCATTATTGCCAATTTCTGCTGTTCCATAATCCCATCCATACCAGTGCCAGTTGTAATCCCAGGTATTATATGTGTAAGGCTTTCGAGGCGAAGGTCCCTGAAACAGCTCCCAGTCCAATCCTTCTGGTATCGGCGCAATTTGTTGATTTGGCACTATTCCTCTGTCACTTGCATAGTAGGTAACTGCTTCATACGGTTCGCCAATTAATCCACCGTGTATCTCTGAAATAACTTCAATCGATTCAGCCGATGACCGCTGCTGATTACCCATCTGAATGATTCTTCCATATCTCTCTTGAATTGCAACCATCAACTCTCCTTCCCATGGATTGTGGCAGCAAGGTTTTTCCACATACACGTGTTTACCCGCCATAACAGCCATCCACGTTCCAGGTGCATGCCAATGATCGGGTGTTAAATTAATCAGAACATCCACCTGTTTATCTTCAATTATTTTTCTTATGTCGCTAATTAATGTGGGATTGCTTTCAAGCGTTTTTGAAAAATTTTTTGCCGCTTTTTCCCTTTGCGTTTTCATTACATCACATAAAAATTTTAAATCCACATTGCTACTTTTCATTGAAATTGGTTCATAAAATGCGTCCAAACGTCTGCCCAATCCCGCAATAGCAACAACCAAACGATCATTTGCTCCTATAATTCTTGAGTAACTTTTTGCTTTCAATCCGGATGCAATACCACCCAAAGAAACACCTACAACAGTTGCTGTGGTTTTCTTAATAAAATTTCTGCGTGAATTATCCATTTTATTCGAAAATTTTAAACCTATTCAATAATTAGTATTAATAAGCACTTTTTAAACTTTGCAAAATCTGTTTATCAATTCTTGCTATCAGCGTAAGATAATGTTTTTTTAACCATTAATCCATCGCAAACACCCTTAAAATATCCGACCGATTCGGCAATACCCGCCAATGGATCATCCATATCCTTTTCATATTCTATGCTGCAACATCCTCTGTATCCAACCTTTTTCAACATTCTCACAAAATCCGCTATATTTATGATTCCTCTCCCCAGTTCGCATGCTCGACCCTCCTTTGATGCCGAGGTAACGTCTTTCAAATGGATATCAAATATCTTTTGAGCATATTTCTCCATATCTGAAACCGGATCGCTGCCAAAACGCATATTATGCCCTATATCCAAACAAAGACCGATTCGAGGATCTAAATCTTTTACCAAATTATACACGGCAGTTGCATCCGTATAATTCTTTTCATCTGGTCCGTGATTATGTATAGCATATTTAATATCATATTCTTTAACTTTTTCATTTATTACTGGCAGATCCGACAAAGCAGGGATCCCCGTAATTAGTTTCACTCCTACCCGTTGCGCATATTTAAATGCTTTATCAATACTTATTTCAGAACCAATTGGACCAACCGCATACCCAATAACACCAGCATTTTTAAGTTTTGCCTTGAATGTAGCGATTTGTTCATCATTACTATCGTAAGGCAGATGAAAATCCTTTATACATAAATAATGAACATTCACTTTATTCATCATTTTTAATGAAAAATCAATATCAAAATTGATGAAGGTGTACCCAGCAATCCCTAAATTGAAAGGATATTCACCTGAAGAATCGCGAGAATAATGATTTTTACTAAAAAGAAACGAATTCCCCATACTGGATAAGACCAGAAATTTACCTGAGTTACTAATAAAATGTCGTCGCGTTATCATTTGAATATAATTCTTAAAAGTATTTCAATATATAACCAATACATGTAATTCTTTGTGCGAGGCTGGAAGAATGATATACTCCCATTTAGCATCAAAATTTTTCCATACCTTACCATTTATCAAAACAGATTGGATTTGTTTACCAAAAGGTGAACGGACAAATAGTTTTGTCTTTTTATCAGGAATATTTTTAGGTAGAGTTAAAGTTGCCTCAATTGTATTCGGTTTTGATCCGCATTTTATTTGGTATGAAACTTCGCCATAAACAGTTGAAACACCATACAATTGAACTATCTTTCCGGGTTCAAGCCAGTAACGAGGAGTTCCAGAAGCTAACCATAGTTCATCACCTACTTCTATTGCCAGCAAATCAATAACTCTATTGACAAATTTTGCTTCATCCGGGGTCTTGTACATTGGCCCGCTTCCAAGTCCCCACTTGTGATATTCTTCAGTAAAAGCATTTACTTCGGGGTACAAACATGAAACCATTGAATTGTAAATATTCCGTATTGCTGCGGGTATTTCATTCCTAAATAAATAAGCCTGGATCGGATTCTGAAGATTAGGCTGAAAAACCATACCTCCCCGACTGAACCAATATTTATCTTCAACCTCCCCATGAATATGTTGGCCCAAAGAACTTGACAACGTAATGTTATCTTCCCAGTCATCAAGAATCGCATCAGCCAAAGTGGAATGCGGTTCAATAATACCTGTTGTCAATAATATCATTGGACCATAAAGAACTTCACGTGTAGCAGAAAGTCGATAAAGACGAAAAGCCGAGGATTCCCCTTCTCCAAATCTTGAATAATAACTAGACTGCATAGGACCAAAATACCGGAAACGTTGATATGCTTTAGATGGAACATAAGGAACATACGTTTTATCTCGCAATTGTATCACAGGACATAATTCACTTGATCGTCTGATTGATGACCGCAAATCCAACAGATAATCCTGTGCTTCAAATTGCAGTCTTCCTGCTTCTGGCAATCCGCCTTTTTTAAAGGCTTCTGCAGTAGCTAATAATCCCAAGCAGGCATATGCGTTATTGGCAAACCAAAAAGCCCAGTCAGGGTTATCTTCGAGCTGACCTGCAGGTAATAAGCCATAATGCAGAACAGTATCCCCCTTCATATCCAAAACTTTTGTCTGTTTTCGTTGTTCGATAATCCAATTTGCAGCTTTCAGCATATTAGGTGCAGCATGCCGGAGCCAGTCTTTGTCTTGCGATAAAAGATAATGTTGGGCTAACGCCCAAAGAACCGTGCCATGATCAAGACCATAGTTCTGATGGGTGTAATTGTAAACATCATCTACTTTCGCTCCATGAAATACCCCACTTTGATCTCCGGTATAAGTGCCTATTAATGGATCGGCTCCCTGGAGCCTCAGGAATGTCTCCAAGTAGCTTGCTGCGGTCGTATGATCTCCAATCTTGTCCAAATAAAGGGTTTGAAATGCAGATTCGTTTGCAAAAACCATATAGAAAAATGAAGCCGCCGGAACCATAAAAAGATTACTCTTGGGATCTTTTGTAGTACTTATGCGAATATGTGAAACGACACTTCTACTCATGTCGTTGAATTTGGGCTCTGGTACATTAAATGCAACACATTTGCCAACTATTTCTCTCCAATATGCAATAACTCGTTGGCGTTCCTTTTCGAAATCAAGCGATAAAAATTTTTCTTTGCTATCAATAGTTAAATCACCGACAAAGGGTATAAAAATAAAAATGGAATCTTGCTGATTAGCTGGTATTGTTATTGGAAAATAAATAGCCCCTTTTTTAATATTCATTAATTGATCGTTACCTTCTTTCGAAAATTTAAGTAAAGAGCGTATATAGGATTTGTCTTTTTGTTTATCAACTATAAATGAACCATTAAGCTCAACCTGTTGAATAGGATCTCCTTTAATCCATACATGCGAAATTTTTTCCTGACTTGTTGGATTAGAGATCTTGAGTTTTATCATCATAATTGCAGCAGTCTGCTCACTTCTCATAGGATCGTAAGGAGATAATGGTCCTTCTAATAAAGTCACAAAAGCTTCTTCGTTGTATATTAAGCCTTCATGATCCCAAGCTACTTGTGCAACAGGTAAATAGTCATGTAAAATTGATAAGTGCGAAACATTGTCATCACGAAAATAAACTGGTTCTTTACCAGTTCCGATTGCCCAATAAAAACGATCTCCATTCCATGCACAGCGTTTGACCTCATTTCCCTTAGCTTTCGTTAAAAATTTGCTCATAAAAATATTTCCTCCCCATTCCAAACCAAACTTTTGCCAACTCGCATCAACGGCCAGCGGTATGTATAACCTACCGATTTGTTCACGTTCCATTACACTTAACTTTGGAATTTCCCTCCTTGCTCGTTCATAAGTTTGCTCTGGTTCTATTTCAAGTTTTTTACGAATACAGTCCCCCTGAACGATTCTGGATACATTAAACGCGGCGGTATCTGTTCCAAAAGTAATATACGCTGAATAAGCAGGAATATAAATGGGACCTTTCTTTAAATCATCCGGTAAAAATGAAAAATTACCTTCTGATGAACGAATTGTGACAATAGTCTGATCGGTTGAACCTCCCAAAATGGGTTCAGCAATTGTCAAATCAGCAACGATACCCTTTGTCTCATTTTTTATTTTAAATATCCAACTAAAATTTGAAGTCATTCGGTCCCCTGTATCCCAATTCCATCCTTGAATATTGTTTATTTGCCCATTAAATATCTCAGCCTTCCCTTCGATTATTTTTTTTGCAATTTTTCCACATCCAAATTGAATTCTTATCGATTGCTTTTTGCATAATGTTGGCGATATTACTTTTAGATTTTGAATAGGTGGAGGTTTGGTGGTGTATAAAATTCTTATTTTAAGTGATCGCCTGTATCTTACTGGTTCAGGAAGATTATGAGCACGCTCATTCTCCTCCTCTAAGAGTGGTTTAAACAAGTAAATTACTGTATCACCTTTGATTTTATAATAGGTATGTGCTGTAACCCACCTACCTTGCCATGGGTCATCAACATAGTCTTCATAAGTATGTCCCGCAGGTAAAATTTCAGGCCAATTTTGAACCCAGTATTGAATTTTACTATTGCTTAAAAATTCTTTTGTAATCTGACCCTGATAGACAATTTTAACCTTTATAATGTCCCTTGCCTCTTTCCACCAAACACCAATGTTCCACTCCTTTGTCGATGATTGTGGAACTTCCATTAAACTTTCTTCTTTAAGTTCTTTCCCTATAACTCCAGTTTGGTCGGACCAGTAACATAAAATTCCGTAAGGTCTGATATTCCAGTCGCACTTCTCACCGATATAATTATCCTTTTTTGGCGAGCATCCAAAAAAACAATAGATAAGAGCTAACAGGAAAACAAAAATTCTTATCTCCTTCATTATTCTTTATTTTACATTTGAACAATAAATCGAAATCCACCCTTTTTTGAATTCATTTCTATGATGTCTGTTATCAGGAACTAAATAAGATTCATTACTAATATTCTTTACATCATTAGAAATAGATGAAGCGGATATTTCAGCAGAAATGAAAGTAAACACGGATGTAGTTGCAGATAATATTCCCATTTTCTTTAATGCCTCTCTTCTAGATATTATAATGGTTTTCATTGGTAAATATTTATATTTCTTAATTATAATGTTTTGGGGCGATCCAATTTCCCGAATTGAAATATTTTTTGATAATTAATTCATATACAATTAACATAAGATATACAATAATTTTTATTGAAATTCGAAAATTATTTTTTTTGTTTTCTATTCACTTTGTATGAGTATTCATTCAGGTATCCATTCTTTATAATCAACAGAATAGAAAGGATTTTCATCAAAATCGGCCTGAACTTTTTCAGGTAATAAATCTTCAGGTAATAGAAGGAAACGATCTTCAGGCGAAGTATTGAATTCAATCAAACCGGAAGTTGAAATTGAAAATGGCTGCTTCTTCCATTCTTTTTTTAAATCATTTTTAAAAAGTAATACTTTATTTTTGGTCCATGGGTTTCTAATTCTGCACCTTTCGCCAAAATTGGAGTATATTTCCACAAACAGAATCTTTCCATTCCTTATAGCAGAAGAAACCACAAAACCTCTGCGGGCAGCAAGTTTGAAACAAGCATCCCATTCAGTTGGCCATGCAGGAAAAACCCTGATAACAGGATCTAAACCCGGCCCAGCAGCTATCGATTGAAGCAACGCCAACTGTGTATTATGTGCCGAACGACCCAGACCTTCCATTGTTATTTCTCCATACCATTCTGATGAACTCATGACCGACATAATATTGTTTTTCTGTAATCTTATATCATCCCTCCATCCAATGCCACTTAACTGCACAGGTAACCAGTCCCTTATTTTATCGGAAAGACCCATCATTGCAGCTATCGTAGGTATTTCAGAAAGACAGAAAGTGGCTTTACCATTGTTTAAATCCTGATACCAAGGTTCAGCATCAAGTGTCGCTAAAGCCAGTTTTTTCAGCTCAGGATCGTTAGTTTCAAGTGTGGCCAGGTCAAAATGTACCCATTGACGAGAAGGAGTGGCACTTTCTATACCTCCCATACTAGCATATGGTTTCAAGCCCTGTACCCATCTTTCTGGTTCCCGAGTACCATATGGAATAATTGCATCAGGATGTTTTGTCGTTGGCACAGGAGTTAGATTTTCAGCCACTTCTTTCCATAATGCTTGCAGTTCAGTATCGGTATTAAGATATTTTGCCAAACGATAAGCCAAAATTAACATGGCCTTCATTGCACAAAGTTCTTCCATTGTATCCTGCGCCCCCCAAAGAGGTTCGTGAGAATGAACATTGTGAATATGATATTTCCCATCTTTCTCTTTTATTACATCAGGGTAATTTCGATAAAACTCAGCCATATCCTTAATGAGGGGGTATGCTTTCTCCCTTAGGAACGAATCATCACGTGTATACTCCCATACAAGGTAGAACCGCCATGCAACATTTGCCCCGGTTGAAAAACAGTGACTGTGATATAAATATGGTATAATAGTTCTGTTATTTCTGTAAAATTGATAACTTCGCAAGGTTTCATCATACCCTTGAAAACTGCGAATAAAGCTTTTTAATTCTTCAGACAAGTCGTCCCACTTTTTGCGGCTAAGCAAATAATCCCGTAGTTCAGACAATATTTTTTCATTTATATTCTGGTACGTTCGTACTCCGTTCCAAAATTGAGTTTCTGATAAATATGTTCCTTTTGAGCCACGGATATTCAGGGCATGCCACCTACCATTTTCTATTCCATTCCAGTAACTATTAATGAAAGGTACCATTAATTCAGGATGATTGGATTCAGGAATTCCTTCATAGTGCGACCGTAAATTCCAACCCCACATCCGCGGACCACTCCAACTCATTTCCCAATCGCCTTTTACCCTCCATAATAAAACATTCCAATGCGGTACAAACCAACTTCTCGAACAACAAGCCATCGAATATAACCATCCGACCCAAGCTCTTTCCAGATATTCAGCTTTACCATCGGTGCTCCGAAGACATACATAAGATCTCTCCCAGAATTCAGACCACCATCTTTCCTGGCAAGCCACCAAAAAATCAAATGACTCATTGCAAACCTTTTTATTAGAAGCTAAAGTCAATGCTATTACATCCTTATGCTCATCAAGAGATGCAGCTGATGTTAAATAAACATCATACTCAGCACATCCATTTGTGCTAATCTCTATTGTTCTTTCATTTTTCATTTCAATTATTTTCTCTAAAAAATTCTCTCCTTTGACGGAAAGCATAATAGCAGATGCACAATAATGTTTGCTATTGGGAATTCCCTCAATTCCAGGTTCTGTATATACCTGGGTTAAAAAAATATCGCCATGATACTCTTTAATCTCAGATATTACTTCCAATGGCCGGGAACCGCTTCGCATAACCGGCGGCCTCATCATCCGTAAACGTAATTTTACAGATTGTCTTTCATTATTACCACGATTATCGTTTACATGAAACACAATGGTATCACTATCATTGCAAGCAATTATTTTTATTTCGATTCCTCCTCCTTTTATTGTCCCGAGTCCATTATGATATTGCAATCCCTGAAATGTATTCATTGGAAATGCATTTATTCCAAAATCGATTTCCATCCAACCACAACAATTGGAATGATGCAATGGATGGGGAATGTCTTCTGTAGGTGCATCGGTATAGGAATTGCAACCTAATACATCAGCTCGGTTAACCAGCAATTTTATACCATATGGTCTTGTTTGTACAACCCCTCCCATTACTCCATTCCCAACAGGCAAGCCGTCATAATCATTATCTGTAAGCGAATAATAAGCCACATCATGGTTTGATAAATATTTTTTATAGTCCATTTTTACTACTGAACTAATACTACTCATATGCTAAATTTTAATTATGTGTTAGAAATTGAAAAAACCTATGAAAATCAAGGATATCAAAAATATCTTTTCTAATTCATTAAGATTATAAAAGTTATAATACTTAATCCCTTGAAAATAAAAATTTCATATAATGTACCGTTCATTCTTTTTTAATGAAAAAATTAGATTCTATTAATTATTTATTTACGTATTTTATAATTTTCTTGAATTTCACGTCAGCTACCGAACTGGCAATCATCAGTTCAAATTCTCCCGGTTCTGTGACAAATAACATTCTATCATTCCATAAAGCTAAATCCCCGGGAAAAATGGAAAATTTAACCGTCTTCGATTCCCCTGGTTTAAGATTGATTTTTTGAAACCTTTTTAATGACATTACCGGAGTTGTTACAGAGCTAATTTTATCGCTCACATAAAGCTGAACTACTTCTTTACCTTCCATTTTCCCAGTATTCTTAATTTCGACAGAAATATTGACCGTATCATGTATATTGAAAGTCTCATGTGAAACTTTCATTGTCAAATATTCGAAATTGGTATAACTAAGACCGAAACCAAAAGGGAAAAGAGGTTCAGGAGAAGAAAACACATAGTTTCTTCCTGGTTTTTCCGGTGTACCAGGTGAATAAAAATCTCCTTTCGCAGAAGGTTTGTAATTATAAAAAACAGGAATGTGACCTGCAGATTGAGGAACTGTGACCGGTAAACGACCCGACGGATTAACCTTACCAAAAAGGATTTCAGCTATGGCCACCCCCCCCTGCTCTCCAGGATACCAGGCTTCGAGAATGGCAGGTATATTATCTTTTTCCCAGGAGATACTCCATGAACGACCATGTATCATAACCAAGACAACTGGTTTTCCTGTTGCGCAAATCACTTTAGCCAAATCGCGCTGCACACCTACCGGATTGATATCGGAAAGATCATAATTCTCCCCACAGGTAAAAGGCTCTTCATTTTCATATTTACCAAGCCCTTTCCCCCATCCCAATTCAGAAAAAATTACACTTGTACCTCCCAGTACGAGTACAACAACATCGCTGTTTTTAGCCACTGTGATGGCTTCCTTGAAACCTTCCTTGCTTAAACCTGAAATACTGCATCCTCTCGCATATTTTATATTAACCTTATTTCCAACCAGATCGCGAATGCCCTGCAACACCGTAACACCAGTATTGTTATCGCGAGTGCATGAATAATCTCCAAATTGAACTTGATTAGCATTTGGTCCTATAACTGCCAGAGATTTAATTTTGTTTATATCAATCGGTAAGAGGTTCCCTTCATTTTTCAGAAGGATAATAGATTCTTCTGCCACTTTTCGGGCCATATCAATATGCGTTGGAACATGCACGAATTTTTGAACAGTTTCTGGATCAGGATATGGTTTTTCAAATAGCCCAGCTTTAAATTTTGCCGTCAAAATACGGCTACAAGCCTGATCAATCAAAGCTGTATCAAGTTTTTGCTCATTAACAAGAGAAATGAGAAATTTATATGAATCTGATCTTGGGGCATCGATATCCACTCCTGAAACCAATGCCTTTAATGCCGCATCTTCAAAATTTTCGGCCGTTTTATGAAAGTAATGCAACATACCTATTGCACCATAATCTGAGAAGACATACCCCGGAAAATTCCATTCATCGCGCAAAACTTTCTGAAGCAGAAACTTGTTTAAATGAGCCGGTATTCCATCTACTTCATTGTATGAAGGCATGATAGCATACACATTCCCTTTTTTTACTGCCATTTCAAAAGGCAATAAATACAAAGATCGCATCTCCCGCTCACCTATTGATGCAGGTGCCATGTTTAAACCTGCTGCAGGTACACTATATCCTGCAAAATGTTTAGCAGTACACATCACCTTATTAAATTCCAGCCTGTTTTTTGTTTCCCGGGAGTTTCCCTGCATACCAGTAACAAAAGCACATCCAATTTCACCGGCAAGATATGGATCCTCACTGTAACATTCCTCCATCCGTCCAAAACGAGGATCGCGGGCAAGGTCAAAAACAGGAGATAATGCCTGATCAATACCAACAGCTGAGGCCTCAACTGCAATCATATCTGCCATTTCTCTAATCAATTCCGGGTTCCATGTGCTACCCATGGCAATTGCCTGTGGAAATATTGTTGCACCATAAGCCAACACTCCGTGTAAACATTCCCCAGACTGAATGACAGGAATCCCCAAACGGGTTTGTTCAAGTGCATATTTTTTTATTTCACGCGAACGTTTTGCCAAATCTGTAATATGTATAATCGGACTTTCACAAACACCGTATCCATGCATCCCCAGCTTAAACCCATCAAAATTATTCATACCTAATTGCGCAATTTTTTCCTCCAGACTCATCCTTCCCAATAAATCCTTAACCCGTTCTTCCACTGGCAGAAATGTATCTTTATAAGGCTGTGCCCCTAATAAAAACGGGAACAAATAACCTATTACCAGAAAAATACACTTTTTAAAAAAATGGATTCTTTTGTGTTCAAAAATTGAATTCATAACTATCTTATTTTATCATGCTCGAAGGTCCGTTCAATCTTACAAATGCTTCTGCTGCTTCTGTACCTATTGTTAGGCCACGAAATTCTTCAATTAGTCCTTGTTCCTTCTGATAGTATTCAATATTGTTAAAACCTTGGCTAGCATGGCAAAACACTGCATCTATCTTTTGCTGTCTTACATCCGTAATGTCAACATAATCAGTTGGAAGGAAATTATGGGATTGCCGCCCGGTACATACCTCATAAAAGAAAAGAGGGAAAATTGCTTTCATCTGGAAATATGCCTTCTGAACCAAGATACTACTAACCAGATGATCTTTATGAGTATCAATTGGCCAGTGGGAAAACAGAATATCTGGTTTTTCAGTCTCCAGCAATTGCTTAATCTTCATTACCCAACTGTTATCTACAATCGTGTTGCCATCGATCTGCCCTAAAAAGACAGGCTTAGCTCCCAGGATTTTACATGCTCTTCGAGCTTCTTCCATTCGAATAAATTCTGCTTCCTTAAAGCTTTTTCCTTCAATACCAGCTTGCCCGTTGGTGAAGTAAATAATTGTAACCTTATCCCCTTGTCGTGAAAACTTAGCTAACGTACCTCCGCACCCTGTTTCCGGATCATCAGGATGTGCACCAACGCATAAAACATTTATTGGTTTATTCGTACTTTGTTTTAATTCAAAAAAAGAAGTCAGAGATAACAATCCCAAACCAAACATTGTATTATTAACAAAATCTCTTCGTGAAACCAGTTTATTAGTGTTATTAGTACTCATAAATAGTAGAATATTAACTTTTCTAATAACTTCCACTTTTCGCACATTTGCCTCTAAGCAAATACCCTCTATAAGAATTCTTTCAATTAAAATGAATCCTTCAAAATTCGTTATATTCCGAATTTATTTTCGCGCGGAAAAAAACCAATGAATCAATTTCCCGATCCATCAGAAGGTTCAATTGTTTGAACAGCATTTTTTACAGCTAATAATTGAATCATCTGTCCTTTGGGAATCTCAAGTACAGTATTAACATGCTTATTGTTGATATAAACTTCAGTTCCAATGTCAAATGTAATTACGCCTCCTCCTCTGATAACATCAACTGCATACTTTACTATCGAAGCTGTGGAATGGGCTGTATCTGTTTTTGCCCAATCTCTTCCAAGATACTGTAAAACATGCCATTGAATTCCATACCGTGGTTCCCATCTTCCGAAATATGGTTTCCGCACTTTTTGTTGCAGATCCCAACTCGATTCACAATGTCCGTGCGTATATTCAGATAATCCATATGAAGCGCTAGCTGTTATGGCATTAGGGTTACCCCGCTTCAAATATTCGTGAACCCTGAACCTGTAATTAGTCGTCCAATCCTCATCAAGCGCATCTATCCACCAACCTACACATCTTTCGCCATAATATGTACTATAGTATTCAATTACTTTAAGCCAATTTTCAAAACGATCAGTTTCTTTTTTAAACGTTGCCGGGCGAGGCAATTTAAACTGGTTGTTCATTGACAAATAAAGCATCATTTTAATTCCTCTTTTATTCAATGCATTGAAGAGGTCTAATGGCAAATCCCTTCTTGATATATAGGAACCTGGCGTAAGTTCCCACAATCTTTCCAAAACTGGATTAGGTGCACATGAATACAGCTGATCCTGACCTATGGTAAGTATAATATAACCCGCACCTGTTTCCTTCACCTGATCAGCAAATTTCTCAACATCAACAGAATCAACCATTGCGTTCCAACGATCAATATTCATTCCTTCTTCAGGAGCTAAAAAGTGAAAGAACAAACCGTATTTTGCATTATGAAACCATTCCAGTTTTTTTTCGAGTTCTTTATGTTCTTTTTTAGTCCAATGTTTTGGAGGAATAACAGGCGTAGGTTCCCAACCGTTACTGTATAATGTTTTTTCAGGTGTAATGCTATCTGGAGGATTAAGTAAGGAGAAAGGTTTATACGATTTATTTTGCTCTCCTTTATTACACCCCAGAAAACTCAATAACAAGAAACAAAAAAAAACATTTAAAACCAAAGGTATATAGTAGAATTTATATTTCATTTTTAATACTTTAATTTGATTTTTTAAATTTATCTTTTTAAGTATATTTTTATTTTATAAAAATTAAGTCAATATATTCTATTTGGGCTTCCGCTTTGCGAAAGCCCAAATAGATATATTTATTGTTATTGTTTATATTGCATTGGCATAATTTTACACCCTGCTTCTGTCAGCATTAACTGACTCCCTAATTTAATTTTACCTATTCTTTAAGTTTAGGATTTAGCATAACATCGTAATCGGGAATTGGTGCAAAATAGTTTGCCTTAGTAGGTGGCCTCAGAATTGGAATCTCAGAGGGATCACGGTCAGCTGCAGCTTCTTCAACTCTTTCCATACGAACCAAGTCAAACCAGTTACTTCCATTGGCTTCAAGTCCAGCAAATTCCCAGGCCCGTTCAGCAATTACAGAATCACGAAATGCAGTTTGACTTAAACCGGGTGTTAGATCGGGCAATCCAGCTCTTCTTCTAACTTGATTTATAGCATCATATGCCGATGCATCAGGAGATGAGGACATAGCTTTTGCTTCTGCATAAATCAATAAAACTTCAGCATACCGCATTGCAACAGTTGTTCGGCTCGAAGTCCAATCGTAATATATCCATGGCTCTTCCCAATTCATACCATCATAGTCCCACATTTTTCTATAATATGGGTGCTTCATTTTTAGCTTGGTATAATCAACGATCGATATACTTCCGTCCGAATTCCTCACAGGATATTCCATGCCAAAAGTGGCCAATTTTCTTGGACCATCTGGAAATTTCTTATAAAAATTCAGTTCAGCAAAATAACCATCCCACCCGGTCCATTCCGATGGCATACCATTGTAAGGTGCACTTTGATTAGCAACACCATTATTATTATTAAAATAATAACCCAAAATCGTTTCATCATTAAATTTAACATTCTTCCATAATTGTGAGCAACTGTCAAGCAACCTGTATCCCCATAGGCCAGCGTTATCAATTACTTCTTTTGCTTTTGCAGCAGCTAAAGCATACATTGATTCATCTTTAATTGGATAACCTGCCATGGTGAGATAAACCAATGATAAAACAGATTTTGCTGTTCCTTTAGTATACGCGATCTTGGCTCTGTAATCAGAATAGGAATCAGGCAGTAATATTTCCGCTTTTTTTAGGTCATCGATAATTTGCTCATAAACGACCCTCGGTTCTGACAAGCCTACACTAGGATGCATATCAATGTCAAGCAATAATGGTATTCTATTATGCGCCCTCACTAACCAGAAATAAGCCCATGCCCTTCCAAAATAAGCTTGTCCTAAAGCAATGTTCTTTTTTTCTGAATCTGGTACTTTGGTTGAATTAACAATGATATTGTTACAAACCTTAATTACCTTATAAAAGCCTTTCCACCAATACGTCAATCTCTGGTTATATCCTGAAATATTAAAGGTTTCAAATTCAACAAGAACTGGGTAAGCAGGACTTGTTGTTACATCGTTTGCCCCAAGACAGATAGCATTAAATCGGGTATTGAGATCACAAAGATCACAAAATTCATAATAGATAGTATTAACTACATCTGCCAACTGATCATCTGTAGTAAAATATGTTTCTGCAACTATTTTACTTTCAACTTTTTCTTCCAGTACATCACACGATACAAATGTTCCCAGAAGTAAAAGTAAACAAATATATAATTTAGATTTTTCCATATCATTATTTTTTTTAGAAAGTTAAAACTATTTGTGTAGTGATAAATCTAGGCAATGGATAGGCACCCATATCTATACCCGATTCTGCATCATATGAACCACCATTAGATACTTCGGGATCATAACCTTTATATTTTGTTATTGTTAAAAGGTTTTGTCCACTTAAAGATATCTTTAGATCAGCTACCTTAGCCACCCGTTTTGGTAAATTATATGAAAGGCTTATATTCCTGACTTTAATAAAACTACCATCCTGAAGCCATCTGGATGAATTCATATCATTTATATTTGTTGAACTTAGTGCGGGAAAAGAAGCATTCTGATTAGATGGCGTCCACACATCAGCGCCTTCTTTTAATGTTATAGTACGCGAATCATTAATAGGAACTGCTGCTACAGCATACAGTATGTTCAACACTTGATTCCCCTGAACCCCATCAATCAAAATATTTAATGTGAAGTTCTTGTAATAAAAGGTGTTATTTATGCCAAACGTAAAATCAGGATTGGCATCTCCCGTTACTTGGTAATCGCTTGAATTGATCACATAGTCTCCATTCAAGTCCTGGTATTTTGAATCACCCGGATGGTTCCCGAACTTCAACGCCTCAGCAGCTTCATCGACCTTCCATAATCCTAAATATTTGGGACCATAAAACGATCCCAGAGGGTAACCCGGTTTTATTATAAAAGCCCTTGTTGACAAAATTCCCGCACCGTAATAGCCAGTTAATATATAATCATCACCTGTACCCAATTTAACCACTTTATTCTTCACCGATGACAGATTGAAACCTAGATCCCAACTAAAATTATTTCTATTTATAAGTCTATAATCTGCTGAGAATTCAAATCCCTTGTTATCTATTTGGCCCAAGTTCTGCCAAACATCATAGCCACCATCATATAAAGGAAGAGACTTCATAATAATAGCATCATTTGTTTCTTTCTGGAAATAGTCAATAGAAACATTTAACCTGCTATTCAGAAAATATGCATCCATTCCAATATTCTTTTGTGTGGTTTTTTCCCATCTCAATTTTGTATTAGCCGGTGCACCTGGTTCATATCCGGCATAATTTGATGTTGTCCCCCAATCATAAGTTCGGGTGGTCAGACTATTCAGTCCAATATATGGAGGAATTCCAGATTGGTTTCCGATTATTCCCCAGCCTCCTCTTAATTTTAACAGATCAAAAATATTCAGCTTTTTGATAAACTCTTCCTCTGATAATACCCAGCTTAGCCCTACTGATGGAAAATAACTAAACTTGTTTCCTTTCCTGAATACAGATGAACCATCCGCCCTGTAAGTTGCTATTATGTAATATTTTGAGTTAAAATTATAGTTTAATCTGCCAAAATAGGACATTAGCCCTTTGTTAAAGTATTCTTGATTTACCCTATGAGATGAAGTGGAACTAATATCATCAGTTGGACTGTTGGCTCCAATAGCAGCTAAATTCATTGCCCTTGATTCAAAATCCGACTCTTCAAAAGCTGCGGTTAAATAAAAATTATGCTTTCCCATTATCGTCTTGTTAAAATTAAGCAAGGTTTGAAGTTGCCAATTTAGTCCATCACCACTATTTAACTCTAAATATGGGGTACTTTGAATATAAACACTTTGATACATCCGATCATATAAATTATACTTCGCAGCAGACAAATTGCAGACAACATCAAGAGCATTGGAAATTTTATATTTTAAATTACTAGTTAGATCAACTTGTGCTCTCTTTATTTTATCAAATGGTTCTTTTACCAATACTACAGGATTACGCCCCAAAGCCCCAACAGGATCCATATTGGTATAACTCCCATCTGCGTTATATGGCGCAACAGTAGGTGACCACATAAGAGCTTGCAAAATTGGATTTGTTTTTCCGATTCCACTTCCAAGATCTGCATTAAAAGTATTTCTTAACCAGGTATTTATGTCCATATTCATTGAAAAACGCTTGCTGAAATTAATGTCTAAATTTGATCTGAAAGAAAATCTATCACTATTAGTATTTTTCAGTATTCCTGATTCATTTACGAAATTACCGCTTAAAAAATAACGTACCTTTCCTTCGCCCCCTGAAACAGAAACCTGATGGTTTTGGTTTACACTTGTTCTAAAAATTTCGTTCTGCCAATCAGTACCACCGTTTGTACGGAAAGATTCAATTTGGTCAGTGGTATACATTTCAGCATTATATATTTTATTAACCAACGAAGCATAATCTGCTGCATTGAGTAAATCATACTTTCTAGCAAGTTTACCAACACTAACGTTTGAAGAAATGACAATTCTTTGATTGTTGATATCCCCTCTTTTGGTTGTAATCAATATTACCCCATTTGCTCCTCTTGAACCGTAAATTGCAGTTGAAGATGCATCTTTAAGAATTTCAATAGATTTTATATCGGATGGGTTTATTCCCAAACTTGCGATATCAGATGGAGATGGGTTTATTCCCAAAAAATTTGTATTCCAAACACTTTCAACCGGTACTCCATCAATAACATATAATGGGTCGTTTGAAGCATTAATTGAGTTTGCCCCTCTAATACGTATCTTTGTTCCATATCCTGGAGCTCCAGATGAATTTGTTACCGAAACACCCGCCGCTCTACCTTGCAATACCTGGCCAAAATCGGTAATAGGCTGTTCTTGAAAACGTGCTTCTGAAATAGAAGAAATAGATCCGGTTAGGTCTCTTTTTTTCATAGTACCATATCCAATCGCCACTACTTCTTCAATACCAATCACTTCTTCTTCCATTACCAAATCAATTTTTGTCCGGCCGCCAACTGCTATTTCCTTTGTTTTCAAACCAACAAACGAAAATACCAGGATAGCATCAGGGGTAATGCCAGCAAGGTTATATTTACCATCAGTATCGGTAATCGTTCCCTG
>Ga0078972_1007514_pt1 | contig 24134 bp, 25 predicted proteins | sample YelNatPaOPGAMG01_FD_67568 | JGI IMG/M metagenome (GOLD analysis project Ga0078972, IMG submission 67568) | Hot spring thermophilic microbial communities from Obsidian Pool, Yellowstone National Park, USA - OP-RAMG-01 (SPADES assembly) (version 2) | ecosystem: Environmental > Aquatic > Thermal...
AAATTACCTACAGGGGAGAGTGTGTTGATTTATATGGCAAAATATTATGAAGATTGCTCATCGAGTCTATACCCCCCTGTACTTACTCCTGACAGGACTCTGTTGATCCTGAGCGATAGAGGGAAACTACTCATAGTAGGTGATAATAAATAAGAGGGGAGGAGTTTATGAGAAGGATAATCTTCAAATTTCTGATTGCGTCCCTATTTTTCCTTATGCCTATAAATAATGTCTTTTCAGATGAGAGTGGATCTCAAGATAAACCCGTAAGACTTGTACTCTCAGATGGAACGGAGATGACAGGTAATATCGTCTCAGAGGACGAGATAGAGATCACTTTTATAAGCAAATCAGGACTTATAATAAAAATACCCAAAGAGAAGGTAAAACTCAGGAGTGATTCAACCATAGTACTCGGCGTCGAGAAGGAGAAGAGAGTTGATTATGACCCTAATGGAACAAGACTATTTATAGCTCCGACTGCAAGGTCATTGAAATCGGGGAAGGGGTATTTTTCGGTCCTGGAGTTATTCTTTCCCACTGTGGGGATAGGCATATCAGACTTCGTATCATTTACAGGTGGCATCTCCCTCTTTCCTGGCGCGGATAAGGAATTATTATACATATCCTTGAGATTAGTCCCTATTCAGGAGGAGGGATTCAACCTCGCTGTAGGTACTATGTATTTCAATTTGGTACCTGACTTTCCCTCTGCAGGAGTCGGGACATTCTACTCTGTCATAACTGTCGGCGGTTATGATTTTTCTGTAACAACGGGTACGGGAATACTATATCGTGCAGATATGTCAGATTTTTCCAAACCCGTATTCTTCTTTGGAGGTGAGCTAAGGCTATCAGATAGCATCAAATTTATATCTGAGAACTGGGCAAGCCCCGATGTAGATGGGGCACTCCTGTCCTTTGGATTAAGATTTATAGGAGTTTCCCTCTCGGCCGACCTGGGCTTCTACTACCCTTTGGGTGCCAATCCTCCAGATGGCTTCCCCTTTATACCACTATTGAGTTTTACATACAATTTTTAGTAAGATAAGAGGTGTTATATGAAAAGAGAAATTATGATAGTGATTTTTACGCTATTTTTCATTCTGTCCCTCTCAAATAATACCCTCGCGGAGAGGGCTGTAAGAATAAGACTCTCTGATGGAACTGAGATTAGCGGGCTTATTGTATCGGAGGATGGGGAATGTATAGAAATCAAAAACAAATCTGGAATAATTATAAAAATCCCGAAGAGTCAGATAGTGTCCGAGAGCGAATATTCGGTAGTAATCAAATATACAGAGGATGAGAATTACGATCCTAACGGGATGAGACTATTCTTTGCCCCAACTGCCAGACCGCTGAAGTCCTGGGGGAAATTTATCTCGGTAATGGAGATCTTCTTGCCAACAATAGGCATAGGGATTACAGACTACTCCATACTTGCTGGCGGTATGTCCCTCGTTCCTGGTGCGGAGCAGCAATATATCTATATGCACCTGAAATTCATCCCCTTTCAGCAGGAGAATTTAAATCTTGCCTTCGGAAATGTATATGCAACCCTAACAGAAGGTGAAAGAGACTGGGATGGAGGGTTCCTATACACTGTTTTGACTGCCGGAGACTATAATTATGCCCTAACCCTCGGCGGTGGTCTTCTGTGGGATAACAAGACATATCCGGCAATATTTCTGGGTGGGGAGACGAGGGTATCCAGGAGTATAAAACTGATTTCTGAAAACTGGGAATTGATTGAGCACAAGTTAACTATTGTGTCTCTCGGGGTAAGATTCATTGGAAGATATCTATCCTCAGATCTCGCCCTCGTCTATGGCTTTGGTCCGAATACAAATTCGGCAGAAGGCTTCCCCTTTATTCCCTGGGTGAGTTTTACATACAATTTTTAATAGGTTGAGAGCTGAGTACGAAGTAGCTATGTAAAATTCTCCTCTTAGTATAGGAGTGGATGCCTATTATTTTATTGAAATCCCAAAATATGTAAACTTTATGACCAGCAATTATTGCCACCTGTAACTAAACGATAATTGTTGTTTTTAGGTTTATAAATTGGTGGGTTTGTGGTAATATTATCATCTGCATAAGGAGAGCGATATGAAAAGGATAGTACTCTTCGCAATTTTGATCACCATCTTCCCTGTTATGATTTATGCACAGGCGGTAAAGCCATATGTGTTGATACTATTTGATACCTCTGGTTCTATGACCGAGAATCCTCAGTCTGTTGATCAGTACTGTGATGGTTCTAATGGTCCGCCCTGCAATGGAGAGGGGAGGAACTCCAAGATGTACACCGCAAAGAGCGTCCTCTCATCTCTCGTCCAGTCCTTTCAGAGCAAGATATCTTTTGGACTCGCCAGATTCTATCAGAAAGAGGGAGTGAGCAATCCTTCGAGTGCCTACGGCGGGAGGGTAATAAACTACGACGGGAGTGAGAACTGTCAGAAGGGCGGAGAGGTGCTCGTCCCGATAGGAGATGGGAATATTCAGGATATATTGAACTGGATGGATAATAACGAAAACTATCCCCAGAATAAGGAGTTGAGGGCTGATGGTTCTACACCACTGGACCTCGCCCTTCAATCAATGAGGGAATACTTCTCCAAACAGGTTCTCCCATCAGATAGTATACGAGATTGCAGGCCGTACTATGTATTACTCCTTACAGATGGTGAGGAGACCTGCGGTGGGGACCCTGTAGGGGCGGTAATGAAATTGAGGGCAACTCAGTATGGTCAGAACTATTATGATATCAAGACATTCGTGGTTGGCTATGGGGATAGCACCCGCGGCGCCCAGTCCCTCAATGATATGGCAGTAGCCGGCGGAACCGCTGTGAACAACAAGGCATACAGCGCCTCCGACCCACAGACCTTATCGAATGAGTTGAACAAGATACTCAACATAACGATTCCGAAGGAGATATGCGATGGGATCGACAACGACTGTAACGGTATAACTGACGACGGTTTGACGAGGGAGTGCGAGGGGGCCTGCAACACAAAGGGAATTGAGACCTGTGTAAATGGCAAGTGGGTGAACTGCACCGCTCCGTCTTTCGGGGACGAGGGGAAGGAGTGCGATACAGGCAAACCGGGTATATGCAGCTACGGAGTTTATAGATGCGAGGGGAATGAGCTCAAGTGTATTCAGATCTACAACCCCTCACAGGAAGTTTGTGATGGAATCGATAATGACTGCGATGGGTTTACGGACGAGGATGACAACAATAAATTATTGCGACGCCCCTGTGCCAATCAGTGCGGAACGGGTTATGAATACTGCCTAAACGGAAAGTGGGACGAGAAATCCTGTGACGCCCCGAAGCCAAATAATGGTTGTGGTGGCTGTGGACCAACCCCTCAGGAGATATGCGATGGAATAGATAACAACTGCAACGGAGAGGTAGATGAAGGTAAGGATATATGCGGAGGGGATGCCGTCTGTTACAGAGGTCAGTGTGTGGTTGCCTGTGTCAACAATGAGTGTCCAGCAGGGAGGAGGTGCAATAGTGAGGGCTGGTGTCTGAAAGATGACAAGTGCTTTGATGTTGTATGCGATGAGGGGAAGATATGCCAGAATGGAGAGTGTATAGACCCCTGTGCCTCCATGGTCTGTCCGGAGGGCTGGATCTGTAAAAATGGAGCCTGTCTGGATGGGACCTGCTATGTGATCAAATGCGACCAAGGAAAGGTGTGCAAGGACGCACAGTGCATAGATGACCCCTGCAAGGGAGTGAACTGCAATGCAGATGAATTCTGCAGGGATGGGGAGTGTGTCAGGAGTTGTTATGGTGTTAAGTGCGAAGAGGGGAAGAAGTGTGTAGACGGGAGTTGTGTAGAAGACAAATGTTATAATGTAAAGTGCGACGCCTACAAAGTCTGTAAGGATGGGGAGTGCGTAGAGGACAGGTGCTGGGAGATTATGTGCCCGTGGGGAAGGATCTGCAAGGACGGAAACTGCGTGGACGATCCCTGCTTCAGGATCAAATGTCCCGATCCCGCCGTTTGTTATGATGGACAGTGCCTGGAGGAGAGTCAGATACCATCTCAGGATGCCGGGTTTGACTTCGGACCGCCCCTTGACATATATTCAGATGAGAGCAGCATTTCAGACAACAGAGCGGATATAGAAGACATACCCTCTATATCCGATGTTAAGATTGAAAAGGACGCTGGTATTGAGAGAGATATGGGAACCTCCGGCGAGGAATCCAGTTCCTCCTGCTCCTGCAATCTAATCGAATAAGAACAGGTTTTTGTGGAAGAGAAAAAGACTCAAAACAGCACAATCTATCTCTTAAGAAAATTGCTCCCTTATATCATCGGGGTTGTATTTCTGATATACCTCATTCATCTGGTATCCTTTCAGAAGTTTGCTGAGTCTGTTATGAGGGGGAGATACGAATACTTCATACCATTGAGTATCTTTGCCTTCCTACTTGTATTCTTCGTGGATGTTTTAGGGACCAAAATACTCATAGACAAATCAGTTATATACACCCCCTTCAGGGAGATGCTCATTGTAAAATCCATATCCGGGCTTGTGGGGTTCTTGAATCAGGCCGTTGGACAGATGAGTATAGGCTACTACTATCACAAAAAGTCAGGACTACCTTTTTTCTATGTAGGCGGTGCATTGCTGCTTCTACTCTTCATAGACATAATATCCCTTGTGATAGCCCTTGGACTAAATATAAAGGAGGATGTAATCACCGTCTCTCCCCTCGTCCCGTATCTCACAATAGGACTGATCCTCCTGCTGCCACTCTACCTGATTGTGAGATTTGCCATTATGTTTCTCTTCAAGAATGACAGGCTAAAGGTATCCACGATTCTGATGTCTAACAGAATCGGGCAGCTTATGGGGGCGCTTGTGCTTATCCCATTTACAGACCTGATTACCATACTGATGGCCCGCATCCCGAGGATATTCCTAAAAGCCACATTTATGCTCTTCTCCCTCTGGTTGTTCAATGTAAAAGTTCCCTATGCAGAGGGTCTGTGTCTCACCCTCCTGTCCCTCTTTGTGGCGGCGATCCCTGTCACGCCCTCGGGGCTCGGTTCATTTCAGGGAATGAGTATCCTCCTCTTACAGAGGTACGGGGATAGGGCAGATATACTCGCATCTACACTCGCATCAAATATGGTATTCATAATCGGGCAGATAATGATGGGGATCTTCTATCTCCAGAAGGGTCTGTATCTCTTGAGTGCAAAGAGCAAGGAGGCAGACGAGAAATGATTATAGGCATTCTCGGCGGTGGTGGGGTTCGCTCCCCGATAATATTGAGGATGATCTCTGAGTACAAATTTAAAGAGCCCGTAGATGAGGTGAGGATATACGATATAGACCAAAAAAAGACAAATGCCATACTGAAACTCGCCCGCGCCATACTCAACAGGCAGAACAGTAGGCTGAACATATTGCAGTGTAACTCCATAGAAGAGTTTGCAAGAGGGCTCGATGCAGTAATCTTCACCATCCGGGAGGGATTCGAAGAGGCAAGGGCAATAGACGAGAGGATATGCCTCAATTACCATATTATCGGGCAGGAGACCACAGGTGCGGCGGGTTTTGCCTTTGCTGCGAGGTCCGTGCCCGCACTCATAAAATACGCAATGGAGATAAAGAGGCAATCCCCGAACTGTATACTGATAAACTTTACCAATCCAGCCGGCATTGTCGTGAGGGCACTTAATATCGCCGGGATTGTAGATGTAATAGGCATCTGCGATTCATCCGATGCAGCAAGGATTCACGCAGCCGAACTTATGGGATGTAGCCGCTTCGACTTTGACATAGAGATTGCAGGTCTCAACCACCTCTCCTGGACAACCCGTCTGATACACAAAGGCAGAGACATATTGCAGGATATTCTCTACAGAGATGACTTCTATGAGATTGCCCACGGTCCTTTTGAGAGAGAGATTTTCACTAAAAATGGGCTTTTCAAGAACGAATACCTCTATTACTACTACTGTACTGAAAAGGCACTCACAGGGATGCTCGAAGAGAGAGAGACAAGAGGAGAGTACCTCAAAAGAAAGAACGCCGAGCTTATCGAGAGTCTTACCAGGGAGGAGTCCGAAGAAAAATTGATTCAGATATACGAGTCGTACCTCAACGACCGGTTCCAGACCTATATGTCTTATGCCTACAAGGACATAAAGCGGAGAGTTGCAGAGAATGAATCCGAAGGGTATGCAGAGATAGCCCTCAGGATCATCTCTGCCATAAAAGACAGACAGGATCTGAATATCCCGATGGTGCTACCAAATCGGGGAGTCGTGCCATTTTTATCTGACGAGATAGTCGTGGAGAAGTTCTGTACTATAAAAGGTGGGAACATCACCAGCGACCCCATCAAAACATCCCTGCCCGAATACGAGGGGAATCTCATCAGAAATATAGCGCTATATGAGAACCTGGCCGCCTATGCGATAGTAAACAGGTCATATGCCCAATCCATCGAAGCCCTCTCTGTCCATCCCCTCATAGGAAAGGGGATTGCAGAGAAGGTCCTCAAGGACTTTGTAAGGGCGCATAGAGAATATTTTGAGGGCTACAGGTAGAATTGCCCCTGTGAGACACTGGCGTAATTCTCAAAATCCCTGAGTCAAACAGATGTGATGATTAAATAAACCCTTCAAATCTGTCACATTAGATGAGCAGTAAACAATTTGATATGATTTTTGAAATATTTGTGCTAATTAGTCTTACACCTTTTTAAGGGGTATGACTATGCAAATAAGATTCTTCTGTTATATCGTCCTATCTCTATTCCTCCTCATTAATGCCTGCACCAGAAGACCACCGGAGGTAAAAGAGAAAAGAGTATCTGGCTGCCTCATCACCTGTCCTGTGGGCTATGAGTGTGATGAAAATGATAACAGGTGTGTCCCTCTCCCCCACTCATTTACCTGTATGAACTCCTGTCCATCTGACAGATACTGCTCCGCCTCAGGGGAGTGCAAACCAAACCCCGTCTTCTGCCAGATGGGTCAGATACCTACGAGATGCACCAGCACTGCAGATTGTTATGCCGGTCAGACCTGCATCAACTCATACTGTTTTTATCCCCCCTGTAAGTGTAACTCCAATGCAGACTGCGACGCCCTCAATCAGATATGCAATAATGGGGTCTGCGACTGCTTTGAACTGGGTTGTAAATCCGATGAGGACTGCTCAGAGAACCAGATATGCGTGAAAAACTACCCCCTCTGCGGTCAGTGCGTCCCCAAAAGCTGATATACAACCGGTTATGCCAGAGCAAAAGGACAAAAATACATACATCAGACCTCTATCTGACAGGATGAGACCCAGAAGACTATCCGAGTTTGTGGGTCAGTCCCATATCATAGGAGAGAAGAGGTTTCTACGCATTGCCATCGAATCCAGAAAGATACCGTCTATGATACTCTGGGGACCCCCAGGTTGCGGAAAGACTACACTGGCAAGGATAATTGCGAATGAGGCAGGATATGAGTTCGAGAGCCTCTCTGCCGTAATGGGTGGTGTAAAGGAGATGCGGGCCATAATAGATAAGGCTATCCAATCAGAGCGTATGTTCTCCCGCAAGACCATACTATTCATAGACGAGATACACCACTTCAACAAATCCCAGCAGGACGCCCTCTTACCCTATGTGGAGTCAGGGGAGATTATACTGATCGGCGCCACTACAGAGAATCCATCATTCTCGATAAATGCGGCTCTGCTTTCTCGCTGCAAGGTATTTGTCCTGAAGCCCCTCTCGCCCACCGAGATCAGGGAGATAATAGGTCTTGCCATCTCAGACAAAGAGCGGGGGATTGGAGGACTCGACCTGAGTGTCCCTGACGAGATTATAGATTTGATTGTACACTACTCCTTTGGAGACGCAAGGAGGGGACTGAATCTCCTTGAGGCATCGGCCACGATAGCCAGTGAAGAGGGGAGAAGGACGATAGAGAGGGCAGATCTCGAGAGGGCAATGATTGAGAAGATCCACCTCTATGACAAAAAGGGGGATGAACACTACAATGTCGTAAGTGCATTTATAAAGAGTATGCGCGGCTCAGACCCTGACGCCGCAGTCTACTATATGGTGAGGATGCTCGAGTCCGGAGAGGACCCCTTATTTATAATAAGGCGTATGATCATCTTTGCTGCAGAGGATATCGGAAATGCTGACCCTCAGGCATTGATTCTCGCCACCTCCACTCTTGTGGCATTCCAGAATATCGGTATGCCCGAGGGTGTATTACCTATGACAGAGTGTGCGATCTACCTTGCCACCGCACCAAAGAGCAATACATCACTCACAACCTATGCGAAGGCACGGAAGGACTTTATAGAGTATGGACCGCTGGAGATCCCTCTCAAACTCAGAAATGCCCCTACAGAGCTTATGAAGAATCTGGGATACTCCGAGGGCTATAAATATCCCCATAATTTTGATGGAAATTACATCCCGAATGAGGTATATCTCCCTGATAGGCTTGCGAGAAGGAGATACTACGAGCCGTCTTCAAACGGTTATGAAAGAGAGATAAAAGAACGCCTTAAAAAAATGAAGAGACAGGATGATTGAGAGAGTAAAATTCTTATTCTCCCCATCGATAAGGGTGGGGCTGATAATTCTGGGCATATTACTTGCCGCCATAACACCCCTTAATCTACTCTACTCTGTCGTCTTCATAATCAACCTTATTATCATACTCGGGGCAGCAGGCGATATCTATCAGGAATACAGGACAACCACATATTCTAAAAGGTTCATCCTTTTCAAGGTCGTAGTGCTCATCCTTGCCGCCTCGTTTCTTTTAGAATCCTTCCACCTCTTCTTCAGTGGTCTGTATTACCACACTGATAGAAGGCTCTTCAGTGCCGCAATGCGCACATATCTAACCTACTTCTACCTCCTCCTGTTGTTCATCTCTATGACGAGTGCGGCTCAGATAATACGAATATTCAACATACTCCGCAGCTCCCCCGCCCTCGCCACCCTCGCAAGCTTCTCAGCCGTTATCATACTCGGGGCGATGATACTCACACTCCCCGTATGCACCGTCTCAATTGAAAAGGTCTCATTCATAGACTCCCTGTTTATTGCTACATCCGCCACCTGCGTAACAGGGCTCAGCACCGTAGATATAGGTTCATACTATACTCGATTCGGGCAGCTAATAGTCCTCCTCCTGATCCAGACAGGAGGTATAGGAATAATCACCCTGGCATTATCCCTTCCAATAATAATGGGTTCTCAGACCACATTCACCTCAGTTATGACCATAAAGGATATCATAGGCGTAAGGACATTAAGAGAGGTTTTGAGTGTTGTAAGGGCTGTGGTATTCTCCACCTTGTTGATAGAATTCATCGGCGCCATCTTCCTCTTCATTGCCGACAGCAGCATCGAGAGTATCCCCCTCAGGATATTCTACTCTATATTTCACTCTATATCAGCCTTCTGCAACGCCGGCTTCTCTCTCTTTCCGGACAACCTTATGGGTTATTCACAAAACTACCTCTACATCTCGACCATAATGACCCTCATAGTACTGGGCGGAATCGGCTATCCTGTCATATCGAGCCTCTTTTACTGGTTAAGGGACAGGATATTATACAGGAGGCATAGATCTTTCTCCTTTCACTCTAAAATAGTACTCTCAACTACCAGCATTCTGATTTTCTCGGGAATGATCCTTTACCTGCTCCTCGAATGGAACAACACCCTTGGGTCCTTCTCGTTGGGTGGCAAATTTATGAATAGCCTTTTTTTGTCTATTACCCCGCGTACAGCCGGATTTAACACGACGGACATCTCCCGACTCACAAAACCCGCGATCATTATCACTATAATACTAATGTTCATCGGCGCCTCACCATCCTCCACCGGCGGTGGAATAAAGACTACCACCTTTGCCACGATGTTTCTCTCCCTGAGATCCCTCATCAAAAATAGAGAGGAGGTCGAGGCATTCAGAAGGACAATCCCTATAAGCTCCATCTACAAGGCCCTCAATGTAGCCTTCATCTCCATTATAATAATTAGCCTCTCCATCTTCTCCCTCAGCATCATCGAGAAAGATAAGGAACTGATAAATATCATATTTGAGGTCTTCTCAGCATTCGGCACCGTAGGATTGAGTCTGGGGATAACACCGAGTCTATCTGCAGCCGGAAAGGTAATAATAGTATTGACTATGCTCATCGGCAGGGTTGGCCCGCTTACCATCGCAATCATATTTGCAAGAAAGAGGATATCGGGAGCCTACAAATACCCTGAGGACCATATAATAATCGGTTAGAAGAGGAGGAACTATGAGGAAGATACTCATTATAGGTCTCGGAAAATTTGGAAGAGAACTGATAGAATCCCTCTCAAAGACAGAGATTGAGGTGATCGCTGTTGATCAGAATATAAATCTGGTCAATGAGGTAAAGGATATCGTAAGTTATGCCGCCCAGCTCGACTCAACGGACATCGCATCTCTTAAGGAGATAGGTGCTGATACTGCGGACATTGCAATAGTAACCATAGGGGAGAATTTTGAATCCTGCATATTGACCGTAGCTGCCCTCAAGGAGATAGGAATAAAGACCATCATTGTAAGGGCAAAGAACGACCGCGAGGCGAGAATACTCTCAATTGTGGGTGCCACAAAGGTGATAGAGGTTGAGAAGGAGATGGCCCGCAGACTGGCGAGGACACTCTTTGCCCCGACTGTCAAAGACTACATAGCCCTCGCAGAGGGATACTCCATCCTACAGTGGGAGGTATCAGACAAGTTCATAGGCAAATCCCTCGCAAACTGCAGATTCAGGGCCGACTACGGTGTGAATGTGATAGGGATAAGGAGGAACATCCCGCAGGATATAGGCGCCGAAAAGACTGACTCCACCTTCGAACTCGTACCCGATGCCTCTTATGTCTTCGAGAAGGGTGATATCCTTCTGATAGTCGGAAAGGAAGAGAATCTTATGCACCTGACCGGAATAGACCTCACCCAGATCAAAGATTGATTCAATCAAACCTCTCTCGCGTATTTACAATGATCGTCTTCTCCGGGTGAAGTATCTGATCTATAATCTCCCACTCCTTTATTATCTCTGATCTAATCCTGTTAATGCTCCGGGAATTACAATCCGCCCCCTCCCTCTCAACCACCTCCATCTTTGAATAGACCTCCTTAAGCCTCTCTTTAGCCCTCTCAAGCCTCTTCAAATTCAACGATTCGAGATACTCTATAAGATATTTAACATAACTTAAACGCCCGGAAAAATCCCTTGGCAGTCTGGTCTTCATCCGTACTACAGACCCTCCCGACTCTATAATCACAAGCTCTATCTCCGACATTACCTCATCCAATATCCCCTCCGACCACTTCATAATCTCACGACAGCGCTCATTGTGTAAAAAGAACCTCTTTCTGGTATCGCTGAATTTTTTAAGAAGGGCCTCAATATTACTTAAATGCACCTTTATCCTCTCTCTCTGATCCTCCCTCAGCTTATCTATATCTTTTATCAGCCCTCTTACATACTCCTTGATCTCGACTATCTTAATTTTTTCCATAATAGCCCTCTAAGACTTCAATCTATTAATCTTTGTAATTATCTTTCTGTCAAACAACAGCAACAAAATCAGAAGGACAATTGGGTAAATCCCCGCAAATGTATAGAAAAGAAACCTCGTTGTGCCATTCAAATAGTCCTGTATGGTCCCTATGTAAAGACTCCTGTTGAAGAGGACTGCAACCAAAAAGAGGGAGATCACCGAGAGGAATGTCATCCTCACCAGCAGCATATGCCTCCCACCCCTCTTCAAGGCAGTCACACCAACCCTGTAAACCACATAAAAGAGCAGGTAATAAATACACACGAAGAGAATCGTTACCACCAGCCTGTATGGATATATCGCCTTAATCAGGTCCGTGAAGAAGTACAAAAAGACATAGCTTTGATAGAATATGTGCATAAATATGGCAAACGGGACAAAGAATACAGAGTAAAAAATTACATAGGCATAGAGATGCAGGTTCAACTGGTGAAAGTCAGAGTCGTGGGAGGAGATGGCAGCCATAGTTGCTATTATATACACAAAGAGTAATAGCAAAATGATATTCATAGACTATCTCAAGAGGTATCTGACAATCACATAGAGGGAGTAGCCAATCGACCCGGTAATCAGAATAATAAACCCGATCCTTATCCAGTTGACTGCCTTATGGGTGTCTATCTCTGAGAGTCTTGAAAAGTTGAACTCTCTGATATGCTCCTCATCCTCTCTCGTTGCCTCAGTCTCAAATGGCCCTTTCTCCTGAATATTCCTGTAGTCCAGCCTGTAGTGCTTCCCCTTCTGTGGCGACTCCTTTGCCTTCGAGATGACCACCGTTGGCCCCAGTATCCTTCTTACGAACGAACGTATAGTCTCTCTCGACTCTGCATATATCAGGTCAAACTCAACCCCAACCCCGGGTACCTGCCCCTGACCCTTCTGAACCACCCTCACAACCTTCCCAACTACCTTCAACGGGGGGAGTTTGGAAAAACCGGGGAGCACAAATGAGAGGTAAATCCTGCTTCCAATCTGAGGCGGGGGCTGTATATTCAAAAATATCCCGTTCTGGGAGATATCCGTCGCTATACACCTCCCGGTGACATCTCCAACCTTGTAGTCAACAGAAATAGATGCAGGCGCCCTGCGATGCTGTCTCTTCTCTTCCTTAAACATAGTTAGATTAAACCACAACTTACCTGTTTATGCAAGTTTTTGGAATATCCTAAAAGCAACACACAGGAAGACCCCTCAATATTACAATTACCTATTTCTGTTTCTTTCTCTTACCCTTCCCTCTCACCCTGCTTACCCTTTCTGTACTTTTCTTACCTGATAGCCCCAAAAAAAGCCTCTCATCCACCTCCACGGGCACAAAGGTATAGTCTCCGCCAACCCTGAGTTTTCTACAATACTCAAGGGCATCATCATAACTATCAAAACTCCTCTCCTCCACCACAGTCACAATAGAGGCCTCTCTCGGGAGAAGGGAGTGAAGCTGGGAGTACAGGACCTTTCCAATCAAAAACATAAAACCTCCTGATAAAAAATAGACATTCAACCCTCACCAATCCCTTATTAACATCATATCCATAATTGTCAACCACAGGAGCCCTGAGTATCTCAAACATATCATCCATCATTACCATAAAAATCTTACAAGCGTCCCAAAATGTGTACATAGGGTGAAATTATTTGAAAAATAAAAAATGTATGTCCTGCTTTAACTTTATCTTTTTGAAAAATGCTGCAAGTAGGCTAAACCCTGCATATGCAGTTATCTTCTTGTTTGTAAATCCAATTTTTATGTTGCCAATTCTCATTTTTGCGCTATCTCTTGTTTGTATAATTTTATACCTCCTTTCGGTTAAGTGTTAAAGATTATAACACATTGAAATAACGCCAAAAGGAGGTATTAAAGAAAATTTTCAAAATTCAATTGCATTTTTCGGATTAAAGAATCGCACAATTTAGGTTTTAATTATTTTCAGTTTGAGCTCCCGTATCTCAGCCTTGATAAATCTCCCATCAGAGACGGCCGCCCACAGGTCCACCGTACGATACTTCTTCCACTTGAATACAAAGTGATATACCTCTATCCTTTTCCCATCCACAATCATTTTCTCTCTTTTTGCCGGTCCTACTACTACATCCTTTATCTTACCATCCTGAGGTATAAATACCTTGAGTTCGTTCTTAGTCCCGGGATTGAGACGGGGTATCAGGGAGAGGAAGTGAGATGCCACATAGTTGTCCAGTATTATATGTCTCTCTGCCTGTGTGAGGACTGCAAAATACTCAGTCCCCCTCTTTTCGGACTCCGCCACATATGCAAACTTTGCATTCATTCTCTTTATATCGAGCCTCACCCTCTCCTTATTAATTATCCCTTCACAGACATAAGTATCGGGCTCTCCATCTACATCGAAGAGCGTCTTCTGCCTGAACACATAGCCATTGTTCAACTCAATATTGGATTCGATTACCCGATCCTGAATGGTGTACTCCTCCTTTCCAATCAGCTTATTATCCACATAGAATTCAAACACACCCGATTGGGCAAATGTGAGGAGTGTCAGCGTAGAAATGACGAATGTACCAAACATAGGACATATTCTAATTGATTGTCTCACTTATGGCAATACCAAAATGAGAGTCTTCAGAAATAATAGAAGGGAAGAATATCTACTCGGGATGGATTTTTAGCACATGTTTTAGGGAATCCACACACCTTTTACAAATGATTTTACTTTCGAGGACTTTTCTTATTATATATACCTTGAGCAGGAAAACTATAAATCTTTTAGAGCAGAACTAAAATTATCAAGTTTTAAACTATTGTTATAAGAGATAACATCTATACTAATCTTGTCCAAAATATTTTTTAGCTTATTTATATTACTCTGATTCGGAAGTACTAAAAATAACTTCGGTCTACTACTTAGTCCTGCGCTATTTATTAATAACTGCCCAACGCCTGAATATATGCTTGAAGTATCACACAATCTGTCTTTACCTCAAAGATAGCCTTTATCTCATCACCCTCGTATATAAAGAGGTCCATACTTTTTTTGTTAGCTACCTTAAATCCTTTATCAACCAAAACATTTTTTAAGTTATCAACAATGAGCCCGTGGTCACATTCACCGACCCTTACTTTCGACCCTGACTTTGATACTTTCGGGCCAATAAACTCTTTGTTATATCCCCATTCTTTAGCTTTATTTTCCACATCATTACTATCTGATGTATTAAATAAGTTCTTAATCCTGTCGACTTCTTCAATAAAATGACAAAGTTGTTTCACAAATCTCTTCGAGCTAATCTCAGCTACCAGAGCATAGTCTTTACCATTTATATTAATCCACCTGCCTCTGAAATTATTGACAAATAGTTTTTTATTGATCCTTTTTCTACCACCTCCGATTCTGCCAGAGTGTAAGAGAAAAATTCTTCCATTATTATCTCTCGCAATTAAACCCGCACTTCTACCAGCTATATTAATTTCTACTGTTATATTCAGACGAGTTTTTTTCTTAGTTATACTTTCATACTTGTCTTTAGGTACTATTCCAGTTGGAATCCAATAGGAACTATATCTTTTTTTTTCTATACCCAGATAAAAATATTTACTATTATGTTTTACAATACTTACTTTACAATCTTGAGAACCGCCTTGATATCCCAATTGTACAACTATCTGCTTTAACTTACTTTCATCATTAAACTTCTTTAAGATTTCTTTAATATATCTGTCTATTTCTTTCTTGTTCTCAACCGGGAACATCGTAATCATTAATCTAAACCTCCTATATTTTGCCTAACATCTAATGTGAATAATGTCAGGAAATTTTATACGGTAATCTAATTCTCTTGACATTGGCGGTGTCAGTGGATTAAAAATCTTATGTGATTAGAGAGTCGAGGGGCTTAATTGTAAATGTTCTTAAAATTCCAATTGACAGGAAAAAAGCAAGGTAGTTCTAAGGTGAGTATTTCAATTTCAGGTTTTTTGATAGATAATTTGCTTAAGGAGAGATAAGATGGATAATACAAAGAGTAGCCCGTTTACACCAGGTAATCCCGTCCCAGTAGAACTTTTTGTGGGTAGGGCAGAGCAGATTAAAGAGATTTTACGATATATATCACAGATTACATCAGGGAGGCAGGAGAATCTATTTTTAGTAGGGGATAGAGGGATAGGGAAGAGCTCCCTGGCATCATTTCTTCGATATTATGTCAATACTCAAACAGATATTTTTGGTGTTCATATTTTTTTAGGAGGGGCATCTACCTTAGAGGAGATGGTGCATCATATATTTGAACAGATACTGAAAGAGACAAAGGGTCAACCGTGGTATACAAATATTAAGAAGTTTTTTGGAGAATATATCAGAGAGATTGGTCTTTTCGGTATATCTGTCAGTTTTAATCCTCCAGAGCAGGATTTAAGAGAACTGGTAAGAAAGTTTCCAGAGGCACTGAATAATCTGTTAGAAGAGATTAATAAACAAAAGAAGGGGTTATTTATTATACTTGATGATATTAATGGTTTGGTTGAAAGGCCAGAATTTGCAAACTGGTATAAGAGTTTTGTTGATGAGATAGCGACACATTATAAGAACTTCCCTGTCTTTATAATGCTTATAGGATTACCCGAAAAGAGGGATAAACTCGCCAATCTTCAACCCTCCCTTATGAGAATATTCAGAGTAATAGAGATTAAAAAACTGAGTAATGAGGAGGTAAAGGATTTTATATACAGGGCATTTAGCAAAGTAAATATGAGGGTAGAGCCTGAGGCAATGGAAATTATGGTGTTTTACTCAAGTGGTCTACCCATTCTTATGCATGAAATAGGGGATGCTACTTTCTGGACAGACACTGATGGAGTAATAGATAAAGAAGATGCAAAAAAGGGTATATTGGTTGCAGCCCAGAAGGTTGGAGAAAAGTATCTCAACCCAAAGGTATATAGGGCGATTCGCAGTCAGAGGTATAAATCAATACTCAGAAAATTAGGTGAGATAAGGATACCCAGGACTTTTAAGAAAAAAGATGTGGTGTCCCAATTAGACCCTGGCGAAAGAAGGGTTTTTGACAATTTCTTGATTAAGCTTAGAAGCTCTGGAGTAATAGAGATTGAGAGGGATGAGGAGAGGGGTACTTACAGATTTGTAAACGAGATATACCCAATATATATTTGGATGGAGAGTGGTAGTCTTAAAAAATAGACAAAAACTGAAATCAGAACCCCCTATGAGAGATGAGTTATCAATTACTCATTTTTGCGACTAATCATATATCCACTATACCTGATAAAAATTATAGAATAAACATTCACAAGACACACAATCATTCGGTTGCTGGTGGCAATTATATTTATATAATGTTCAGATTTTATTGTGAGATTGTAGGGGCAGGGCGATGTATCTGTCAGAAAAATATGGACTTTCGTATTTGCCGTGGTAAAAACTTCATAACTATATGTGCGAATATATTTATTCAAATAAGGGCGAACACGCAGGTTCGCCCCTACAACACACCCCGTCTATCTTCGATAGCCACCCCTCTACAAGAGGGAATAAACACCCAGTTTGCCTCTGGCAGCCACCCCTCTGTCAGAGGGGGAATTTTCACTTTTAAATCTCGCAATTCAATTTATCGCTATGCATCCAGCGAAAATGCCCCTAATGACTAAATCTTTATAATAACCAGGAGGTTTTCTTTGACAATGAAAATTTATAATATATTATATGCACGGTTTTTTCTATGAAACGGATTGTGGCACAAATATTTATACTACTCTTCGTCTTCACAGTGATGGTATCCGCCTCAAGAGAGGAAGAGAGGTATACTGAGCTCAGGAATAAATACAATGAGTTGAAGCAGGACAAAAAGAAGAGGAAGTACCGTGTCTACTGGTCCAGGATCGCAAAAGATCTGAATGCACTCTCCGAGACCGCCGAGCCAAAACTCAAGGTCAGAATATACTTTACTCTGGGTGAACTATACAGGGATTTGAGGAGGATAACCCTCTCACCATACGACTTTGACTCTGCAATAGAATATTATCGCAAGGTCTATACCGACTTCCCGGACTCCAACCTCGCTGACGATGCCCTCTACTACACAGGGAAACTCTATCTTGAGGTGGAGAACGACACCGACACAGCCATTAAATTCTTCAAGAGAATCAGGGATGAATACAAGAAGGGGGATTTTTATGACAAGGCTATTACCATACTCAATTCGGTTCCTGATTCGGATTTGAGAGAGGAGAAGGGGAAGAAGGTTGAGGAGGCAAAGGTTGAGGAGGTTGCAAAGGGGCCAACTGAACAGGAGACTCCTCAAAAGGCTCTTTCAGAACTCAAGGATATAAAACTCGAAGTGGGAGAAAACGGGGCGGTTTGTGAGCTCTATACCACCTCACAGGTGAGATATGTGTATAAGGAACTCCCCGAAGACCCAAAGAATGCAAAGCCACCGAGGATATATATCGACCTAATTGATACCAGATTGGGTGGAGATATAGAGAAGACGAAGGTTATAGAGAAGGGGTTCCTGAAGGCAGTAAGGGTCGGGCAGTTTGCAGATAATACAGTGAGGATCGTATTTGACCTTTTGAGTATACAGACATATCTGATATACGCTGCTGAACAACCATACAGAATAGTAATGCACTTCGGAGACATAAAGAATGTAAAACCGATCTTAAGTACTCAGCAGGTGACTCAGGTTATGGATGGAGGGTATGAAAACAGGTCTCTTGCTACAGAAAAGACTGAGGAAGAGGAGGGACCTGTAGATGCCTCAATAAACAAGAGGATTGTTGAGTCACTGAAGAGTGATTTGAGGAGAAATATCTCCGAAAAGAAGACGGATTCCATACCCCTCTCCAAACAGCTCGGCCTGAAGGTGAAGAGGATAGTGATAGACCCAGGCCACGGGGGTGAGGACACTGGGGCAATCGGCAAGAGTGGACTTATGGAGAAGGATGTGGTTCTGGACATAGCCTTAGAACTTGCGAGAATAATCAAGAAGAATACCGATATAGAAGTAATACTCACGAGGGACTCTGATACCACCTTAAAGCTCTCTGAACGGGCGGCACTTGCGAGGGAGAAGAAGGCAGACCTGTTCATCTCCATTCACGCAAATGCAAACAAGAACAAGAAGTTTTCTGGTGTGGAGGTGTACTATCTCAACAATACCGACGACAGAGCCTCTCAGAAGGTCGCTATGCTCGAGAATATGAACTCCGATAAGAGTATAAGTGACCTAAAGATGACGCTTCTGGATCTGGCTATCTCTGCCAATGTAGACGAGTCTATGAGGCTCGCCCAGTTCGTACAGAACGGGATAGTCTCAAAACTGAGAAGTAAATATCCGGATGTCAAGGACAGGGGGGTCAAGTACGCCCTCTTTTATGTGCTTTTTGGCACGGAAGTACCGAGTATACTGGTAGAGACATCGTTTATCTCAAACCCTGTGGAGGAGAAGAGGTTGAGAAACAAAGAGTACAAGAGATTGATTGCCGAAGGGATATATGAGGGGATAATAAAGTATATAGAGAGAAACGACCTGTGAAGAGGTAATATGAGCGATGTTTGATACACTTCCAGATGTACAGAACAGCCGGGACCTCAGGAGGATCTCAATAGATCAGGTGGGGATAACCGGGATCAGACTCCCCATATCTGTACTGGACAGAGAGAATGGTACTCAAAATACCATAGGTGAGTTTTTGATAACGGTAGATCTCAAGCACAGCCTCAGAGGGACCCATATGAGTCGCTTCATAGAAGAGATAAACAACTTCAAGGAGGGGCTCTCTACCAGAAATATAGGCAGACTTGCAGAGAATATCAGGAGCAGGTTTGATGCCAGAAGCGTAAGGATATATGTGAGCTTCCCATTCTTTATGAAGAAGTATGCCCCCGTCACTAAGGTCCCCTCCCTTATGGAGTACACCTGCAAACTCTTCTATTCGCGAAGAAGAAAGGACGACATCGTAGTTCAGGTGGATGTCCCTGTAACCACCCTCTGCCCCTGCTCTAAGGAGATATCCCGTTTTGGGGCACACAATCAGAGAACGATTGTCTCGATAGGTGTAAGGTATCACAGGTTTGTCTGGATAGAAGATCTCATAGAACTGGCAGAATCTGCAGGGAGTTGTGAGATATACAGCCTCTTGAAGAGATCAGATGAGAAGTATGTCACTGAAAAGGCTTACAAAAACCCTATGTTTGTTGAGGATGTGGTGAGGAAGGTCGCTGAGAGGCTCAACAGAGATGATAATATCTACTGGTTTATGGTAAGGGCAGAGAGTATGGAATCCATACACAATCATAATGCCTTTGCCTGTATAGTGAAGAACAAAAGAACAAGGGTCAGACAGGGGGTTTAAGATACGAAATATGGACATTTTATTCTTGCTTTATCAACCAAATGTTATTAGAAGAAGGCACTGCTGTTATGGAGAAGGATAAGATTGACATATCGGTGGTAATCCCTGTATACAACGAGGAGAAGATAATATCCAGTTCCATAGATGAACTCCACAGAATGCTCCTCGGTTTTGGGAAGAGTTTCGAGATTATAATATCTGAGAACGGCTCCACGGACAGGACCCGGGAGTTACTAATCGAGATCGCCGGGAGATACAAGGAGGTGAAATACCTTACATCGGATACACCAGACTACGGGGCTGCTCTCAAGAAGGGAATACTTCAGGCCCGGGGAGATATTGTAATATGCGACGAGATAGACCTCGGGATCTATGACTTCTATAAGAACTCAATAGAGATACTCACAAGAGGGGAGGCCGAGCTCGTAATCGGTTCCAAGCTCTTAAGCGGTGCAAAGGATGAGAGACCGCTTCTGAGGCACATAGCCACTATCATAATAAATTTTCTCCTGCGCCTCCTTCTGGGTTTCAAGGGTTCGGATACCCACGGTCTCAAGTCCTTCAGGCGCGAGAGGCTCCTCCCAATCGTCAATAAGTGTATCGTTACAAAAGACCTCTTTGCGAGTGAGTTTGTGATAAGGGCCGAGAGGGAGAATATAAAGATAAAGGAGATCCCTCTGGATGTAAAGGAGAAGAGAAAACCGTCAATCAATCTATTCAAGAGAGTCCCTAATGTACTGAGGAATCTTGCAAAACTATTTTATGCGCTGAGGATTAAAGGATAGAATATATTTAAAGGAGGGTGAAATGAACAGCATCGAGCGAAGAGGCAGCGAACGGAGGCGCTGCTACATAGAGGCTCATTACGAAAGCCCCAATCTAAGTATGAATGTCGTTCTGACAAATATCAGCGATGGTGGGTGTTTCATCATTTCCCCTTTTCTCGACACCCCGGGGACTCCTGGGATGATCCATCTGAATCTCCCCCGTAGAGATACGCATGTGGTCCTTCCGACAAAGGTGGTCTATACAAAGGACGATACTCTGAATAGTTCGGGTATGGGGATCAAATTCCTCTACAACTCCCCTGAGGTGATAGAGAACATAAAGAAGATTTTACAGAATATATAGTTTACCCTGTCTTACCACTCCCACCCCTTCGAGAAACTTAGTGCTATTACAAACCCCCGGGGCAAAATCAGTTTTTTCTATACTGACCTCTACTTCGGGCACTCAGCGGACTTGTATCCGAGCTTACAGGCCTTATTGAGGGCATCTTTTGCCTCCTTTGGCTTCTTCATATCTGTGTAGATCTGGCTCATAAGTGCCCAGCTCTGATAGTATGTCGGGAATATGTCCATAGACTTCTTGAGGTGCATCATAGCAAACTCGTAGTCTTTCATCTTATAGAAATATTCGGCGAAGGCGTAGTATGTCAGATAGTGATTCGGATTGTTGTTTATGAGTTCTCTCAGTTGCTCATCCGCCTTATTCAGCTCCCCATCGCTTATGAGTTTTAAGATCTCTGATATATCCGGCACCCCGCCTTTCCCTCCAAGTGTCACCGATGAACCCATCGCCTGAGCGTCATTACAGGACGCCTGAATACCTAATTTACACGCCTGTTCAAATGCCTTTCTCGCCTCCTCTGCATTACCGAGGCTGTTGTATGCAAGCCCGAGCTTATCCCACAAGTTTCCGTTCTTCTTGCTAATCTCAATGGCCTTTTTATAATATTCAATGGCCTTCTCATAATCCCCCTTCATAGACCATTCATATCCAGCCTCTTCCAGTGCCTTGATGTGCTTAGGGTCCAGAGAGATTGCCTGCTCAAAGGATATCAGGGCATCTTCATATTTCCCCTGAGCCTGATATATCTTGCCCTGCTGATAGTAGTAATCGGCGGTCCCCTCTTTATAAGGGTTTTTCATCCCTGTCTTCCCCTTGGGAGGGGCTTTCTGGGAGTTTAGATCCGTACAGGATGCCTTGACTCCCATATCACAGGCCTTCTTGAAATACTCATTTGCCTTGTCTAAATTTCCGAGATTTTTGTATATTACACCTGCCAGGTCGAGGGCACCAGGGAAGTCAGGTCTGAGTGTAACCACCTTTGTTATGTATTGAGCCGCCTCCTGATAGTTCCCCTCAACATTCAATATCTCTGCCAGTCTCTTCAGGGCACCTATGTGTTCTGGATTGGATGCCAGAACCTTCCTGAAATTCTCCTTTGCCTTCTCCTTGAATCCGGCATAGTAGAAGTCATCCCCCTGGAGGTAGAGTTCCTCCACCGACTCCTTCTTCTCTCCGGCAAAAGTTAGAACAGATGCAAGTAAGAACACCCCGCAGAAAAACACTCCTCTCTTCATTGTTATCTCCTTTCAAGTCAATTTTTCTTATCTAAGTTGTCGGGATTGCTCAACCTCTCTATCTCCTTCGTATACTCCTCTATCTTTGCCTTCAGCTTCTCCACCTCTTCTTTGAGATCCGGTATCTGGGTGATTAGTGCCCTTTGAGATTTGTACCCTAACTCCTTAATAGTCTCGTCGAGTTTCTTCTTTAACTCCTCTATCTTTTTCTTCCTTGCCTCTTCCTCCTGTTTCCGATTCTTCTCCTCCTCAATCCTCTTCAACTCCTCCTGTATATTCTTCTGGTCAGTAATATTGTGATATGCAGGTCTCGTGTCCTGTAAATCTGGAGGTAGATGCCTTTTCTCCTTCTTCTCCTTCTCATACTCCTTTATGTATTTATCCTTGTTCTTCACTTTGTCCGGGAGCTTATAAGGCGAATCCACAATATAGATGTCACCATTCTCGTCTACATATTTATACAACTCCTGGGAATAGGCCAGGGGCAGAAGAGAGAAAAACAGCAATAATATTAATGAAACTCCTGATCTCATTGTTTCTGTTTCTTCCCTTCTATTCTGATAAATGCCTCAGCCGTCTCGTGGGCTATGTAATTCAGTATATTCAGGTCATCCACCGTAAACGAGTCGCTCCCCTTTTTATTTATGAGCTCAATAGCCCCTATAGTCTGTCCCTCATACTGAATGGGTGCACAGAGGATTGATTTGGTCGGGAATCCGATTGACTTTGAGATCTTATCGAACCACCTCTTATCCTTACTCACATCAGATATGGCGAGGCTTACCCCTATGTCCACACAGAAGCCCACTATACCCTTCCCGATAGGAACCTTGAACTTCTTCAACTCCTCACTCCTCGGTCCCCTCGTGGCGATAAAGGAGAGCTCCGTCTCAGACAGGTCTGCGTACAATACGGAGCCCGCTTCGGCCCCGATCTTCTTGATTGCCAGATCGAGCATAAAATTTGCAGCCTCTTCACGGGAGCTGGCTCTGTTGTAAACCTCAAACACCTCTGTAAAGAGGGATGTCATAACTCTATCTATGTCTGGTGAGAGACTGGTATCCTGTCTGCCGACCGGTTTTGCCTCCTGAACCTCCTTAATCTCCTCTATGTTCCCCTCAATCTTCTTGTGCTTCTCCACTGGCTGGTACTGCCCTGTACTCTTCTGTGGTGCAACTGGTGCTGCCTTGGGCTCAGGCTTTGGCTCTACCCTGACCGTGGGCGCCACAGGGGGTGCCTTCTTCACCTCCTTCGGAGGTGCAGGTGGCTGGGCGGGTTTTTGAACAGCTGCCTGCGGTTGTGGGGCTTGTGTCGGAGCTGGCTGCGGCTTGGGTGCTGGCTGCGGTGCTGGTTGAGTCTGCTTCACCTGTGGAGGCTGTGCCTGTGGTGCCACCTGTGGTTGTGGTGCTACCTGGGGCGGAACCTGAGGTTGTGGTACAGGCTGAGGGCTAACCTGTGGTGTTGGTGCCGCCTGTTCTTCCAGCTCCCTTATAGAGAACGCCCTCCCGGTGATCGGGTCTGTGACCTCAACCGAGCCATCCTCCTTGAAGTCACACATAATGTTCGAGCCGAGGTCTGTCTTCTCTCCTACCTTCTGTCTCCCAATCTGGAGGGCGGAGATCCAGTTCTCAGCCTCAACTTTTATCTGTAGGTTCGGCATCCCGCTCATAGGGGATGGGATATAGACTAAAAACTTTGGCATACAAGACTCCTTTTTTATTGCTTGATATAGGATTCAATCTCTTTGATAAAATCCTTCAGACGAATGGGCTTCTCGGGCTGCGGATTTTCAACC
>Ga0078972_1007515_pt1 | contig 24132 bp, 19 predicted proteins | sample YelNatPaOPGAMG01_FD_67568 | JGI IMG/M metagenome (GOLD analysis project Ga0078972, IMG submission 67568) | Hot spring thermophilic microbial communities from Obsidian Pool, Yellowstone National Park, USA - OP-RAMG-01 (SPADES assembly) (version 2) | ecosystem: Environmental > Aquatic > Thermal...
GCCTTGGCCCACGAACGTGTAGCAAGGGAACTTGCGCCTTATTTGGTCGATGGGCAGTCGGTTGTGCTCTGGCCCGGAAGCGGCGGGACCCTTGTTTTCAGAAAAGTTTGGGACGAGTTGGGCATGGATCGACGTATTTATCTGGCCGAGGCCGTAACCTTTCCCTACTGTTGCCGACGTCTCGATGGCCCTGGAACGGTGAACATCCACCGAATCGACGGGCCTCGAATGTTGTTGGGGGCCTTTCCTGCCAGCGATACGGAGCGCGTCGTCCAAGCCTTGGCCGACACGTATGCAAATGTGGTCAAACCCTCGGCGAGCGTGCTGGAACCCGCACTCTACAATGTGAACATCATCGTCCACCCTGTTGGAGCTTTGCTCAACATGGGTCGCGTGGAGTACTCGAAAGGGAATTTCTGGATGTACAAGGAGGGGATTACCCCTTCCGTGAAAAAAGTGATCAACCGGATGGATCAGGAACGGGCAAACCTCTTTCGAGCCCTTGGTTATCGCCCCTACAGTTACGAAGAGGTGTTCTGGGATTGCTTCAATATGTCCGTGGAAGAGTTCGCCGTAACCTCCAGCCAGGGACCGTTCAGCATGCGCGATCGCTACATCACGGAAGATATCCCCATGGGAGCCTGCCTCACGGTTTCCTTGGGCCGTAAGGTGGGGGTACCGATGCCCACCTACGAAGCCATGATCCACCTGGCATCGATCGTCAACGATACCGATTACTACGCCTGCGGCCGGACGCTCGAAAATCTCGGCCTGGCCCATCTCGATGTCGAGGGACTGAAAGGATATGTCTTAACAGGATCGCGGCCCGGAAAGGGACAGTGCCCGCAATCCAGCATCGGACAGGACGCACTCCATCCATGACGGGGCTCTGAGGAATCGAATGCGTCATACCTGGAATGGTTTGCCGCTTCTTGATTTGAAGGCCGTAGCTTGTTCAAGACTCCAAACTATTTTACATAGTGAACGGGATTGAGGCGGATGGGAAGCATTATACGATTCGAACGAGTCAACAAGATCTATCCCGATGGGACACGGGCTGTCGATGACGTGACCTTCGAGATCGAGGAGGGAGAGTGCGTCACCTTTGTGGGTCCGTCGGGATGCGGCAAGACGACGACCGTCAAGCTTCTGAATCGGTTGGTGGAACCTACGAGCGGGACCATCTATTTAAACGGTCAGGACACGGCCAAGGTCGATGTCATATCCCTTCGGCGAGGGATTGGCTACGTCATCCAAGACGTGGGCCTCTTTCCCCACATGACCGTCGCCGAGAACATCGCTCTCGTTCCTCGGTTGATTGGCTGGCCTGCGTCAAAGCGTGAAAGCCGGACGGACGAACTCCTCAACCTTGTCGGGCTCGAGCCAGGGGCCTTTCGAAACCGCTACCCCCATCAGCTTTCGGGAGGGCAGAGGCAAAGAGTGGGGGTGGCAAGGGGTTTGGCTGCCGATCCACCTGTGATCCTCATGGATGAGCCTTTTGGCGCCCTCGATCCCATCACCCGGGCCCAGTTACAGGACGAGTTCTTGAGGTTGCGAGCACGATTGCGAAAGACGATCCTCTTTGTGACCCACGATATCGATGAGGCTATCAAACTGGGAGACCGGATCGCCGTGATGCGAAACGGAAAGATCGTCCAGTTTGCCCCGCCTGCAACGATCTTGAAGACCCCCGTCGATCTTTTTGTGAAAGATTTGGTTGGGAAGGAGCGGGGCCTGAAATTGATGAAACTCTCGAAGATCTCCGATATCATGGAGCCCTTCGTCGACTCGATCGTAGAGGAAACCCCCCTTCGGGACGCGTTGAGGTTGATGAAGGAGAGAAACCGCGATGTCCTTTGGGTCGTGGACAAGGCGGGACGGTATCAGGGCTGGGTTCAATTTGAAAGGGTGGCGAAGGACGAGGAGGGATATGTGGCCAACGTCTTGGAGCGGGGGGGCCCAGCGGTTGGAGAGGAGGCGAGAATCCTCCCGACCTTGGAAGCGATGTTGAAAGGCCAAAGACTCTGGTTGCCTGTTGTAAACAAGGATGGGCAACCGAAGGGGATCGTCACGATGACTCATTTTTCGACCTTCTTCGCATCGGACGAAGCAGGAGAGGGGCGGTCTTGCTAAACCTTCTGAACTATTTTATCGAGAACCTGGGGCTTGTTCTGAAGCTCACGCTGGAACATGTCCAGATCACGGTCATCTCGGTATCGGTTTCCACGGTTATCGGTGTGGCCATCGGCATCGTGATCACACGGTATAGAAAGGCGGCTACGGCCGTCATCGGAGCGGCAGGAATTATCTATACGATTCCGAGCCTGGCCCTTTTCGGGATGCTCATCCCCTTCATCGGGATTGGGATCAAGCCGGCTTTGATTGCTCTGATCCTTTACAGCCAGCTTGCCCTGATTCGGAACACCTTTGTCGGTATTATTCACATCGACCCCGCCATTCGCGAGGCAGGGCAGGGGATGGGGATGAGTCAATGGCAGTTTTTGAGGATGATTGAGCTTCCGATGGCTTTGCCGGTGATTATGGCTGGCATTCGAACGGCGGCGGTGATGAACATCGGTACAGCAACGATCGCTGCGTATATTGGAGCGGGAGGCCTGGGGTGGCTCATCTTTCGTGGCATCGCGAGCGTTCACACGGAGCAGATTGTGGCAGGGGCGGTTCCGGTGGCCCTTCTGGCCATCGGGGTGGATCAACTCTTTGTCTTGCTGGAACGTTTCTTAACACCGCCAGGATTGCGGCCTTGATAGGATGGCCAAGGGTTCGGGCCTCGAACGGTAGGAAAGGAGGTGACATGGAGTTTTTACTTTACTTCTATGAGAAGCGGGAACTGGTGCTTCTCTCCACCCTTCGGCATGTGGAGGTGAGCCTGATTGCTGTTTTTCTTTCGGTTGCCATTGCCGTGCCGCTGGGGATTTTCATCACGAGGCATCGGACCATGGCCCACTTCGTGGTTCATTCGGCCAACATCGGTCAAACCGTGCCAAGCCTGGCCATCCTCGGTATGGTTATTCCCTTCTTGGGGATTGGTTTAAAGCCGGCTGTCTTTGCTCTGGTCCTTCGAGGCGTTCTTCCCATCATCAACAATACCTACTCGGGAATCGTCAACATAGAACGCTCGGTGATTGAGGCTGGAAAAGGGATGGGGATGAGAAACGGTCAGATTCTCACGTTGGTCGAACTTCCCCTGTCGTTTCCTGTGATCATGGCAGGCATTCGGACCGCCACGGTTTTGAGCATCAGCGTGGCCACCTTGGCTGCCCTGATTGGCGCTGGAGGGCTTGGGGATCTGATCTTCCAGGGAATCGTCATGGCCGACCGGAATCTCCTTCTTTCCGGTTCCATTCCGACAGCGGCTCTGGCGGTTGGAGCAGATCTCTTGCTTGGCGGCGTTGAGAAACGGATACGAAAAGGCGCGGTTCAGTGAAGTTTTAAAGGAAGGAGGGAGCGGGATGGATAAAAAAAAGTGGCTTTTTGGAGTGAGCATTCTCTGTTTGGTTCTGTTTCCCATCGGTTGGGAGGGAGCGAGGGCACAGGATAAGCCCACGATCGTTGTGGGCTCGAAGGGTTTTACGGAACAGGTCATCCTGGGGAATATGGTTGCCCTGCTCATGGAGAGCAATGGGTTCAAGGTGGATCGGAAGATCGGGCTGGGCGGCACGGTGATCTGCCACGAGGCCATTGTCCGGGGCGATATCAACGTTTATGTGGAATATACCGGAACAGGCCTCACGGCAATCCTCAAGAAGCCGGTCGTGAAAGACCCTGAGGAGGTGTACCAGATTGTCAAGAAGGAGTACGAGGAGCGATTCAAGCTTTCCTGGCTCAAACCCTGGGGTTTCAACAACACCTACTGCATCGTCATGCGAAAGGATGACGCAGAACGGTTGAAGGTGCGAAAGGTCTCCGACCTGAAACCCCTTGCGAAGGATCTTATCTTCGGCGGAACGATCGAATTCCTGGCACGACCCGATGGCGTACCGGGGCTCACAAAGCACTATGAGCTCAAGTTCAAGGATCAGAAAGGGATGGACCCTGGCCTCGTCTACAAGGCGATCGCGGAGAAGCAGGTCGACGTGATCTCGGGGTTTGCGACGGACGGTCGGATCCCGGCCTTTAATCTCGTCGTTCTGGAAGACGACCTCAAGTTCTTCCCACCCTATTTTGCAGCACCCGTGGTCAGGATGGATCTTCTCTCGAAGGCACCTCAGGTCGCTGAGATTCTGAACCGGCTTTCTGGAAAGATTGGCGACGTAGCGATGGCCACCCTGAACTACAGCGTCGACGGGAGGAAAATGGATGCGGCAATGGTGGCGAAGGAGTTCCTGAAAGGGCAGGGGCTGGTCAAGTGAGAAACCTAGTTTGGTTGGTGTATCGCCTCGAAGGCCCATTCATCACTCACGAGGTAGACGAAATAGACGAAAGGGACGAAATAGACCAAAGAGACGAAACAGACTAGAGGGACGAACCAGACGGAATAGACGAAACAGACGGAATAGACCAAACAGACCAAACAGACGAAATAGACCAAACAGACTAAACAGACGGAACAGACGAAAGGGACGAACCAGACGGAAAGGAGGTTACTTATGGGGAAGAGAAGGTTTTTCTGTGTTTTGTTGGTTTTGATGTTTGGGGCCGTTCTCGTTTTGGAGGCCAGTGGGCAGCAACTGGCAAAAGAGCAGATTCTTAACATCGCCTTTGACGCAGGGGATCTCCAGACCCTCGATCCCCACCGCGCGGCGACCACCGTGGATCGGGCGACGGTGGATATGATTTTCAACGGTTTGGTGCGGTATCCTCCGGGGGATCAGGTGAGGGTTGAACCGGATCTTGCCACGTCGTGGAGGGTCTCTCCCGACAAGAAAGTCTGGACCTTCACCCTTCGCAAGGGTGTCTTCTTTCATCCCTATCCCGGAAGTCCAGGGGGTTATGAATTGACGGCCGAGGACGTGGTCTATTCCTTCAAACGGGCAGCGGACAGCAAACGATCTTCCTATGCCGGGGAATACACCGGGATGACCTTCGAGGCGGTGGATCCTTACACGGTTCGGATCACGATCGACAAACCCATTTCCGATACGCTCTTTCTGGCCAAGGTGGCAAGTTATGCGGGAGGGATGATCGTCTGTAGGAAGGCGATCGAAGAGAAGGGTGATGACTGGTTCAAGATCCATCCTGTGGGGACCGGACCCTTCATGTTCAGCGCCTACGAGCCGAGACAGAAGACCGTTCTGGTGGGAAACCCGAAATATTTCCGGGGAGCGCCCATTCTGAAACAGGTCGTCGTCCGCTACATTCCCGCCATCAACTCCAGGGAGATGGGGCTTCAGAGCGGAGAGCTTCAGATCATCGAAGGTCTCAAAGAAGACAAGTGGATCGAGAAGATCGCAGCCCTTCCAGATGTCACGGTCAAGACCTTCGGCCCGTGCGAGAGCCAGGTGCTTAACTTCAACATGACGAAACCTCCGTTTAACGACATTCGGGTTCGGAAGGCCTTTTCATATGCGGTTTCCCGCGAAGGGGTCGCCGCCTTTATGGGAAAAGGGTTGGCTGTTCCCATCTACTCTCCAGCCCAGGCTCCTCCTGCACCGGGGGCCTTGACGAAAGAGGAGGCATTGGCTGCAGGCGTCGTCTACGAGGACAACATCGCCGAGGCCAAGAAGCTCCTGGCTGAAGCAGGTCTAGCCAACGGATTCAAGACCGAGGTGATCATCAGCGAGATGGCCAGCAGCTATCTGAAGCCGATGGTCGCCATTCAGGCTCAGGTGAAGAAGGCGGGAATCGACATGGGATTGAAGGTTGTGGATCACTCCTCCTTCCACACCCTGATTCGCCAGGACGCGAGCCCTATTGTCTACTATGCAGCTTGGAGACCCAACGTCGACGTCTATCTCACTCGCTTCTATCACTCAGATTCGGTCGTGAAAACCGGTAAAAAACCGGACACCAACTTCTCTCACTATGGAGCGGTTGACGCAAACGGGGATGGAAAGATCGATAGCATCGATGAGCTGATCGAGAAGGCTCGATGGGAGCTCGATCCTGCCAAACAGATGGCTCTCTGGAAAGAGGCCCAGATTCAGCTCCTAAGGGATGTTGCCTGTGTGCCGATCATTCGGCTCAAATACGCTTTTCCCATGAAGTCGAATGTCGATCTGGGGCACCCCTTGGAGTTTAGCTGGGCGACCTATTCACCCCAGATCACCGAACAAACGAGGATTCTGGCCAAATAGGCAACCGTCAAGTTGCGTGGGCTTTTCATTTTCTTCTATGTTTGTCCCCATCCTCGCTCTGAGGAGGATGGGGACGGTGTTTTCGGCGAAGGCCAGCGGAGTAGTCGAGATGATTTCGCTGTGGGGACAGTGACGAGGTTGTAGGGGTACGTTTCAACGTGCCCCTGCAGAGAACAGATGGGTCGAAGGATCCCCCATTTTTTTGTTGAGCCAAGCTCCCCAAAGACGTTGATTCAACGAGGCGAAGAGGACGATGCTTCAATTCGCGATTCGTCGCATTCTTCAGAGCATCCCGATTTTGTTCGTCGTGCTGACGCTCGTTTTTGTCATCGCCCGTGTTCTGCCAGGCGACCCAGCCGTGGCGGCCCTGGGGGATTACGCAAGCAAAGAGGCCGTCGAAGCCCTTCGAGTGAAGATGGGGCTCGATGCTCCACTTTGGCTTCAGTACCTACGCTTCCTGAGGGATCTCTGCCAAGGCAAACTTGGAACCTCGATGATCACGGGTTATCCGGTTCGAGAGCAACTCCTGAAGGTTCTCCCCTACAGTCTTGAGTTGACCTTCAGTGCGATCTTTTTGGGATTCCTCTTTGGCATTCCTCTGGGAATCCCTTCGGCGGTCCGACGAAACAGTTTCATCGATTACTTTAACCGTCTCTTTTCCCTGATGGGACTATCCATTCCTGCTTTCTACCTCGGCATCCTGCTCATGCTCGTTTTTTCGATCCGTTTGAAGTGGTTTCCGGTGGTGGGCGGGGGCGAACTGTCGAGCCTTTCGAGCAATCTTCGCCATCTTTTTCTTCCCGCTCTCTCACTGGGCCTCATCATGACCGCTTACGTCACGCGAATGACCCGTTCTTCCCTTCTCAACGTGCTTCGGGAGGACTACGTTCGAACGGCCCGGGCCAAAGGCATGTCGGAGCCTGTCGTGCTGCTGAAACATGCCTTGCGAAATGCTTTGCTTCCCGTGGTCGCCCTGGGAGGGGTTTACGCCGTGGTCCTGATCGGTTCGTCGGTGATGACGGAGATCGTTTTTTCCCGGCCCGGTCTGGGAAGCCTGATGGTGGGAGCGATCAAACAGCGGGATTACACTACCCTGCAATCGGTGATGGTTTTTTATGCGGTGATCGTTGTCGTTTTCAACCTCGCGACAGATCTGGTCTATGGGTTGATCGATCCGCGGATCCAGTATCGATAGCGATTCAACCGCGAGCGTAATGACGGAATGAGGTAAGGGAAGAAAAGATTTATGGCCTCAGGCACTACCGCGCGTCAGAAGATGTGGTTTACCTTCACGCGGAATAAGACCGCGCTAGCGGGAGGAGTGATTGCTATCCTCATCGTTGGGGTTGCTCTCCTGGCTCCCTGGATTTCGCCCCTGGATCCATTGGAGCAGGACACCTCTGCTCGTCTGGCTCCTCGGGACACGAAACACTGGCTGGGAACGGACGATTTTGGGAGGGATGTGCTTTCACGGATCATTTGGGGCAGCCGCATTTCTCTCCTGATCGGAAGTGCCTCGGTTCTTCTTGGGATGTTTCTCGGCACGGCTTTGGGCATGATCGCCGGATATCGAGGGGGGAAGGTAGGAAGCCTCATCATGAGATCGATCGATGTCATGATGTGTTTTCCAGACCTGATTCTGGCCATCGCGGTGACAGCAACCCTTGGGGCCAATCTTGTCAACCTCATTCTGACCATAGGGATCGTCATGGCACCAAGGTTTGCCCGTTTGTCCCATGCGGTCATTTTGTCCCTGAAAGAGAGTGAATACGTGGTGGCTGCTCGGGCAGTGGGTGCAAGGACACCGAGCATATTGACCAAACATATCTTGCCGAACATCTTCGGAGATCTGATGGTGGCCGGGACCCTTTGGATGGGCGAGGCAATCCGTCTGGAAGCGAACCTTGCCTTTATCGGTCTGGGTGTACAGCCGCCCACACCCACCTGGGGGAATATGACCCGGGAGGGAATCGATGTGTTGATCAACGCTCCGTGGATTTCGGTTTTTGCAGGGCTGAGCATTCTCATCACGATCCTGGCCTTCAACATGTTGGGAGACGGGATCCGAGATGTGACAGACCCAAAACTTCGGGGGGCTTGAGGTAAGCGCGTTGAAGAAGAAAGGCGCACACATGGATGGCAATCAATATGCTGTAAAGTTTATCAGGGATCTCAAGCTCGAAAGAGTCCCGAAGGCTGTGGTCCATCAGGCCAAAAGGTGTTTGCTCGATTTGGTAGGTGCGGGCCTTGCGGGTGCCCACGTCAGAGGGGCGGGGATTCTTCTTGACTTTTCGTCGGATCAGATGAAAGGCCGAAGGGAAGCCACCGTGATCCGAGGAGGCCGGAAACGATCCTCCGTTGCCGCCGCCTTGGTCAATGGATTCATTGTCAATGCCCTGGACATCGATGACGGCTATCGGAAGGTGAAAGGGCACCCTGGCGCGGCGGTCTTTCCAGCCGTTTTGGCTTTGTCAGAAAAAGTCTCGGCAACGGGGAAAGCCTTTCTTGAAGCCCTGATCGTCGGCTACGAGATTGGGATTCGAGCCGGAGAGATTCTCCATTCCCATTATGGCTACTATCATGGATCGGGTTCCTGGGGGGCTATCGCCTCCGCAGCGGCAGGAGGGAAGTTGTTAGGCCTTTCGGAAGCCGAGATGAAACATGCCTTGGGCATTGCCGAGGCCTTCGCCCCTCTGGTTCCTGAGATGCGAGCGGTCGAATATCCGAGCATGGCCCCGAAAGATGGTATCCCTTGGGGAGCCATGGTGGGAACGAGTGCGGCTCTTCTTGCCCGGAGAGGGTTTACAGGCATTCCAAGCCTCCTTGGCGATCAGAAACGAAACCGGGACGTTTTTACGCTTGGGAAGGACTTTCGGATCCTCGGGATCTACTTTAAGCCCTATCCGTGCTGTCGATGGGCTCATCCAGCCCTGGACGGCCTCTTGAGCATTCGTAAGAAGGCGGGTCTAAATCATCGCAAGATCGAATCGATCATCGTTCGGACTTTTTCAGAGGCGGCAAGCCTCTTTTCGGGTCCTCCCACCACCCTCGAAAACGCAGAATACAGTTTGTCCTATCCGCTGGCTGTCGCGGCCGTGTTTGGAGAGTTCAGCCCGAATTATTTGGCCGAGCCCTATTTCAGGAATCGTGACGTTCTTCGGATGATGAGAAAGATTGCGATCAAGACCGACCGAAGGTTTCAAGGACAATTTCCTGCAAGGTGCCTTTCGGAAGTGGAGGTTCGGACAAAGCAAGGCAAAGTATACCGATCGGAGGTCCTCACTGTGAGAGGGGATGTGGATTCGCCACTCACGGATGAGGAGTTGGAAGAGAAGTTCTGGAACGTCACCGAGGGCATACTCAGAGAGGATCAGAGAAGACGCTTCATTCGTCTTGTCTGGCATTTCGAGAAGCACTCGGTCAAGGATCTGATCCGGTTTTTACGCTGAGAGAAGGCCATTCACATGACACAGAACGGGGTTTCGCGAGGAGGGAAAAGGTGAAAGGTTTACCGGGAGGACAGTATAAGCCGCTGAGCGGCGGAGATATCGAAAGAATTCATGATACGGCCTTGAAGATCCTCGAGGAGATCGGCATCAAGGTCGAACTGGAGGAGGCCCTGGCCCTCTTCAAACGCCACGGAGCAAAGGTGGAGGGTTCGATCGTTCGGATCCCTTCGAAGGTCATTGAGAAGGGACTTGAGCTTGTGCCCCATCGGTTTCTTATGGCAGGCAGGGAGGAAGCGAACGATCTTCATATGGAAGATCGGCGGGTCTACCTCGGGACCGGAGGAGCAGCCCTCACGGTCCTCGATCTCGAAACAGGAAGGGCTCGTCCAGGGACCCTTCAGGACATCGCCCGGTTGGCAAGACTCGTCGACGCCTTGGAAAACGTTCATTTCTACCTCAGACCTTGCGTTCCCCAGGACATTCCAAGAGAGCACATGGATGTAAACCAATTCTATGCCGCTCTTGCGAACACGACAAAAAATGTGATGGCCTCGGCTCAATCCGTCGAAAGCGCAAAGGATGTGATCGAAATGGCTTCGATGATCGCCGGAGGTGAGGAGGCTTTGCAGAGGAGGCCTTTCATCTCCTTTGTGACAAGCTGGATGATCAGTCCCCTCCATTTTGCAACGGAGACGACAAGGGTATTGCTGGAAGTGACGAAGCGAAAGATCCCCGTTGCCCTCTCCTCGGCTCCCATGGCGGGCTCCACCTCTCCCATCACGTTGGCTGGGTCTCTGGCCCAGGTTCACGCAGAGCAGCTTTCAGGCATTGCCCTGACCCAGCTTGCCCATCCCGGTTCGCCGGTGCTCTATGGAGCGATCCCGTCCATGGCCGACCTGAAGCGCATGACCTACGTGGGCGGAGGGATTGAGTTCGGGTTGATGAACGCGGCCATCTCTCAGATGGCTCAGCATATCGGGGTCCCGAACTACAATTCCGCAGGCCTGACAGATTCGAAGGTCCCCGACATCCAGGCGGGCTATGAAAAGGCTTTTTCCATCTGCCTTTGTGTGCTCGCAGGTTCAAACTTCATCCATCATGCGGCGGGGATGCTGGAGTCGATGCGAGGCGTGGCCTACGAACAGTTTGTGATCGATGACGAGATCATCGGCATGGCTCTGCGCTTGCTGAGAGGAATTACGATTGATGAAGAGACGTTGGGGATCGACGCGATTCGAGAGGTAGGACCTGCCGGTCACTTTCTTTCTTCCCTCCACACGGTCAAATTCATGAGGCAGGAGTATTTTCGCCAGACCCTTGCAGATCGACAGGATCGGGAGGCCTGGGAGAAATCGGGGGCCCTCGACGGTCGGGAAAGGGCTCGTCGAAAAGCCAAGGCGATTCTTGAAAGTCATGTTCCCAAGGGGTTGGAACCGAAGATCGATCGGGAGATCCGGAGCCGTTTCGAGATCCTGCTCCGTTGATAGGTGTTGGGGTTCTCTTTTAAAATAATGTGAATTGAGCGATTTCGCCTGATGCCGAACGAAGAGGCAGAACAGAGGAAGAATGGCGCGGGTGCCAGAAAGGAGAGACGATGAAACCGATTGCGGGTGGTCAATATCGCCCCTTGACCGAGGAGGGGATTCGTAAGATTCACGATTCGGCCCTGATCCTGCTCTCGGAGATCGGGGTGGAGGTCCATAGCCGGCTTGCTTTTGAGACCTTTCAAAAGCACGGCGCCCTTTGCGACCCATCGAAGAAGCTTGTGAAGATTCCGAGGGCGATGGTGGAGGACGCGGTAGCCAAAGCGCCCAAGAAGGTGGTCCTCTGCGGTCGAGAGGAGAAACATGATCTCTACTGTGAAGGAAAGAACGTTTACCTTGGAACCGGTGGGACAGTGCTCAACGTGATCGATCTCGAAACGGACGAAAAAAGGCCGAGCCTCCTTCGGGACGTCAGGGATATTGCCAAGCTTTGCGATGCCCTTGAAAACGTCCACTTCATGGTGTTGCCTGTCTATCCGAACGATTTGGCGCCCCAAGAGGTGGATATCAATCGGTTCCATTCCTCGATCATGAATTGCTCGAAGCATCTGATGGGAGGCATTTACACCCTCAAGGGGACGCTCGATACGATCAAGATGGCGGAGACAATTGCTGGAGGCCCCAAGGCCCTGAGGGAGAGGCCCTTTATCTCTTTCATCACGTGTGTGGTCAGTCCCCTTAAGATCGACGACCTCTACGGAGATATCCTTTACCATATTGCCCAAGCCGGAATGCCTGTGGCCATTCCCGCGGAGCCTTTGACAGGGGCCACAGCACCGGTGACCCTTGCGGGCCTTCTCACGGGGCTCCACGCCGAGACCCTGAGTGGCCTGGTGCTCACACAGTTGGTCAACCCGGGTACTCCGGTTCTCTATGCCTGTACCGCTACCTCCACGGACCTTAAGACCATGGGCTACGTAAGCGGATCGGTGGAGATGGGGTTGATCAATGCCGGAGCGGCGGCCATGGCGCAGTATCTCGACCTCCCGAATTATACAACAGCGGGGATGTCGGATTCGAAGCTGGTCGACACGCAGAACGGCTATGAAAAGGCCCTGACCAATGCGCTGGTGGCCCTTTCCGGATCCAACTTCATCCACGATGCAGCGGGGCTGGTCGAGTTTGCGAGCACGGCGAGCTACAAGCAATATGTGATCGACGACGAGATCATCGGCATGGTGATGAGGGCCGTTCGGGGAATTGAGGTCAATGATGAAACGATTGCCCTGGATGCCTACCGCCGCGTGGGGCCAGGGGGGAATTTCCTTTCCGATCCTCACACGGTTCAGTGGATGCGCAAAGAACATTACACACCCAAGCTGAGCGATCGGCAACTTCGGGTCAATTGGGAAAAATCGGGAAGACCCTGTGTGGAGGAGAAGGCCAAGGCGATCGCCCGGGAGATTTTAAGGGAGCACAAACCTCTGGGTCTCCCCAAGGAAGTCCAGGACCAACTGCGAGGGATGTTTCCAGAGCTGAAGCCCTGAGAAAAAAACCAATGAAATGATGTTTTGTAGGGGCACCCCTGTGCGGGTGCCCTAATAAATTCTCAAAGAAGGAGAGGAAGAGCTTATGGAGATCCTGCAAAAGATTTCAGAAGAGCTTCAAAAGGGAAACTTCCAGGAGATGCCTCGACTGGTGGAAGAGGCCTTGAAGGCGAACATCCCGCCTTCGAAAATCCTGAGCGATGGCTTGGTTGCGGGCATGGACATTGTGGGAGAGAAGTTTCGCAGAGACGAACTCTTCATGCCCGAGGTGTTGATCTCCGCTCGGGCCATGCAAGCGGCTATGGACGTTCTTCGGCCGAAGCTCGTCGAGACAGGAGCGAAGCTTGCAGGGAAGATCGTCCTGGGAACGGTCAAGGGCGATCTTCACGACATCGGGAAGAATCTTGTGGGCATGCTCATGGAGGGAGCGGGTTATCAGGTGATCGATTTGGGCATCGATGTTCCGTCAGAAAAGTTTGTCGACGCCGTTAAAACGAACAGACCCAATATTCTGGGCCTTTCGGCTCTCCTCACGACCACGATGCCGAAGATGAAAGAGGTGATCGAATCCTTGACCGAGGCAGGGATTCGGGAGCAAGTTATAGTCATGGTGGGCGGCGCTCCTGTGACGGAGAGGTTTGCTCGAGATATCGGAGCCGATGCTTATGCTCCGGATGCCGCCAGCGCTGTGGAAAAGGTGCGGGAACTCGTGGCCTGAACCCATGAGGTTCTAAGGACACATAGAAAATCGAGCCTATGAGTCAAACGATCGGTCTGGGCATCGATGTTGGAGGGACCAATACGGATGCGGTTCTCATCGATCTCGCCGAGAAAAGAATCCTCTCTTTCGCAAAGGCTCCCACAACGCGAGGCGATCTCTCGGAAGGGATCCGAGACGTCTTGAGGCGCCTCGATCCGATCTACTTCCCGAAGATCGCCCTCATCTCCCTCTCCACGACCCTGGCCACCAACGCCCTCGTCGAGGGCATCCGCAGAAGGGTATGTGGCATTCTGATCGGTTATGGACCCGAAGACTACCCGGTCGAGCTGGGTGAAGAGGTGGTTCTGGTTTCAGGCGGTCACACGGTCCACGGAGAAGAAAGGGAGGCCCTTGACGAAGAGCGTGTCAAGGCTGTCTTACGAGAGAGGGGAGAAGGGATCGAGGCTTACGCGGTTTGCGGTTACTTTAGCGTCCGTAACCCGGAACATGAGCTTCGGGTGAAGCGCCTCATTCAAGAAGAAACAGGGAAACCGGTTGTCTGCGGCCATGAGATCTCTCTTCAGCTCGACGCACGAAAACGTGCCACCACAGCCCTTCTGAATGCCCACCTTATCCCTCTCATTCACGAATTGATGATGTCCGTGAAAAACGTCTTCGTCCAACAGAAAATTACGGCCCCCCTGATGGTGGTCAAGGGAGATGGAAGCCTGATGAGCGCATCGGTTGTTGAGCAGCGGCCCATTGAGACGATCCTTTCGGGCCCCGCGGCAAGCGTCATCGGAGCGAAGTACCTTCTGGAGCGGACAGATGAAGCCAAGGACGCGGTCCTCGTCGATATGGGAGGAACGACAACCGACATCGCTCTCCTGAGGGACGGCCTTCCCCGCCTCAATCCCAGCGGAGCCCGTGTTGGAGGATGGCAGACGAACGTGGTAGCCATCGATCTTCGAACGATTGCCTTGGGAGGAGATAGTCAGATCACCGTCGACGACTGGGGCAACCTGAAGATCGGGCCTCGAAGGGTTATCCCTCTTTCCTATCTGGGTTACTGCTATCCACACGTTGCGGAGCAGTTGAAGTGGATTGACGAGAATCGAGATTTTCGATCTCAAAAGGAGGGGGCGGATTTCTGGATTTCCATCGCTGAATCTCCAAAAGGGAGGGTGGACCCACTTTCGGAAAAGGTGCTCTCTGTGACGGCTGGGAACCCCCTTTCCTTCTCCCAGATCGTCGGGGCAACGGCTGGGAGTCCGAGCGAGGTGTTGAGAAGGCTTTCCGATTTGGAAAGGCGGGGATGGATTCAACGAAGTGCTGTCACGCCCACAGATATCCTCCACCTTCGAGGGATTTTTCAGGCCTGGAATCGAGAGGCAGCCGAGTGGGGCATTCGCATCCTCTGTGCCCGATCGAAAAAGGAGGTTTCGTGGCTCATCCAAAAATTGGAAGAGACCTTAGACCGGTCGATAGGCCTTCAAATCCTTGAACTCATTCTCTCCGAATCCCAGGGATCCATCAGGAGGAAGGAGGAATGTGCCTTTTGTTCTTTCCTTCTTCAACAACCCTTCGAGCGCTCGCCGTCCAACGTGGGCGTTCAGTGTCGATTGAGGCTTCGGGACAAGATCATCGGCATCGGGGCCCCGGCCCATGCTTTTCTTCCATCCCTGGCGGAAAAGATGGAAACCCAGGCGATCATTCCCTTTTATGCTGGCGTGGCGAATGCAGTGGGAGCTATCACGAGCGCGATCGTCATCCGGGAAGAGCTTTGGATCAAGCCCTATCAAAGGGGTTTTCGCATCCACGGCTCGTCGGGGATGGCTTTCTTCGAGAGCCTGGAAGAGGCTACAAAAGAGGGAGAACGCCGCCTGAAGGAGTGGGTCCGAAAGAAGGCTCAAGAGGCGGGAGCCGATCAGGTGGAGGTCTTTTTGGAGGTGGAAGAGAACTGGTCGACGGCAAAAGGAGGGGAAGCGGTCTTCATCGAGAAAAGGATTCGGGCTCGGGCCATGGGGAATCCCAAGCTCTACGCAGAAGGTCGCCCTTACCCTTCGGGGTCGGTTCTTTTGAAAAACCCTCGAGGATAGGCTATATTGGAAAAACTCCCTGAGGCGGGAGTGCTCTGGGCACGATGGATCGAACCGTTCTCGAAATCAAGGATTTGAAAACTTATTTCTTCACCTACGAAGGGGTCGCTCGGGCTGTCGATGGGGTGAGCTTACGGTTGGCCGCGGGAGAGCCCCTGGGTGTGGTTGGAGAGTCGGGCTGTGGAAAGAGCGTGACAGCCCTTTCGGTTCTTCGCCTCATCCCGATCCCACCCGGAAAGGTTGTCGGAGGCGAGATCCTCTTCAAGGGCCAGAACCTTCTTGAGCTTCCCGAAGACGAAATGAGGAAGATCCGGGGCAATCGGATCTCGATGATCTTTCAGGAACCGATGACCTCCCTCAACCCGGTGTTCACGGTTGGAAACCAGATTCAAGAGACATTCAAGCTTCATCAGGGACTCTCGACAAAGGAATCCCTGGAGAAAACGATCGAGATGCTCAAGCTCGTCAACATCCCGGCTCCGGAGAAGTGTGTCAAGCGCTATCCCCACGAGCTCAGTGGAGGCATGCGACAAAGGGTGATGATTGCAATGGCCCTTGCCTGCAATCCGGAGATCTTGATTGCCGATGAACCGACGACAGCCCTCGATGTGACGATTCAAGCCCAGATCCTCGATCTCATGATTCGTTTGAAGGAGGAACTCGGGATGGCGATCATCCTCATCACCCATAACCTCGGGGTGATCGCAGAGACGGTGAAACGGGTGATCGTCATGTACGCGGGGAAAATTGTGGAGGAGGCCAAGACGAAGGCCCTTTTCGAGAATCCCCAACACCCCTATACGAAGGGGTTGCTTAGATCGATTCCCAAGCTGGGTGACAAGTTCCGCCATGGCAAAATCCGCCTGGCAGAGATTCCCGGCGTGGTCCCAAGCCTCTACGAGCTGCCTCCGGGGTGTCGCTTTTCGACCCGATGCCCCTCTGTCATGAAGATATGCCAAGAGAAAGAGCCTGAGCTCAGGGAGATCGGAGAAGGCCATTTTTGCAGTTGCTGGCTGATGGATCAATGAACCGAAGAAAAGTTGCCCCCGGATTCAGTTTTGCCAATTGAACCCACGAAACCGTGTATTTCCCTCTCCCGCAGGCGGGTGAGGGTTGGGGTGAGGGTGGTCAGCAGAGGGGAAGGGAAACGGCCGAGAACTTATGGAGCAGCCACTGCTTGATGTCAGAGATCTGAAGAAATATTTCCCGGTCAAGGGAGGGGTCCTCTCGAAGACGGTGGGCTATGTTTACGCAGTCGATGGGGTGAGCTTTAGCCTTCGGGAGGGGGAGAGCCTCGGATTGGTCGGCGAAAGCGGTTGCGGCAAATCGACGACGGCCCGAGCAATTCTGCGATTGATCGAACCCTCATCGGGAGAGATCTTTTTTGAAGGCCGTGACCTCTGCAAGCTCGACGATCGGGAGATGCGCTCCATGCGAAGGTACATGCAGATCGTTTTTCAGGATCCTTACGCGTCTCTCGATCCTCGAAGAACTGTAGGAGAGATTGTCGGGGAGCCCCTCGAGGCCTTCAAGGTGGGCACCAAGAAGGAGCGGCAGGAACGGGTTGCCTACCTGCTCGAGAAGGTGGGGCTCAGCCCCGAGCATGCCCGGCGCTATCCACATGAGTTCAGCGGAGGGCAGAGGCAGCGAATCGGCATCGCACGAGCCCTTGCCTTGAATCCCAAGTTGGTCATCGGAGATGAGCCCGTATCGGCACTCGATGTGTCGATTCAGGCCCAGGTGATCAATCTTCTGGAGGATCTCCAGCAGGAATTTCGGCTCTCCTATATCATCATCGCCCACGATTTGGCCGTCGTTGAGCATATCTGTGATCGGATTGCAGTGATGTATCTCGGAAGGATTGTGGAGATCGCCCGGGACAAAGATCTTTATACTTCTCCTCTTCATCCCTATACGATCGCTCTTCTTTCAGCCATTCCCATGCCGGATCCAAACGTGACCAAAAAAAGGATTATTTTGGAAGGCGATGTTCCCAACCCCATGCATCCCCCTCCAGGATGCAACTTCCACACCCGCTGTTCCCATGCCAACGAGATCTGCCGAGCATCCGTTCCCACGCTGAAAGACGTAGGGGACGGTCATCTTGTAGCGTGTCACCTCTGCTGATGGAACCTCGGTTTGACGTTCGCCTACAGCTTTTGGTTGAGGTCTCCGAGGAGGGCCGGGGATGATCCGTGAGGTTGCCCAAGAAGGCAAACCAGCCACTCTTCAGAAAGGTTAGGTTTCTATTGGGCGATTTTTTTTCGTCCATTGGAGCAGTTTATCAAGGACGAGCTTGATTTCAACGGTGTGGTTAAGGCATATGTTGTGGAGCTCTTCAGGAGTAATCTCGTGATAAAAATGGACCATTCGGTTTCGATATCCAGCCATTTCTCGAATCAGATCAGCCTCTTTTCCCTCTAACACCCTCTTTTCGTAAAGGCCTTTCGCAACCTCTTTGTACTCCGTAGCCGGATAACCGAATCCTTTGGCAAGAATATGTCGTCCAATGTCAAAAAGGGCTTCCAAGGATCGTCTCAGATACGATTCGGCGGCCGCAACCTTGTGTCGGTCGGTCAAAAATGTCTCTCGATCTTCCAAATGAAGATCGCTCAAGGCTGAAAGCATTTCAGAAATCCATAGGGCACGTTGTGCCACCACGTTTGGGTCAATCCGCCCGGGGGTCATAAGATTCCCTCCAGAATCATTTTTTGTTTCAAACGCTCATACGGTGCAAGATCCGCAGCCTGCCTCAGGATATGGAGCTGATATTCGGCTTCGTTGGTCGGATTTTCTGCATATAAAAGCTCTCCGGCCACGATCCGTGAGGCTAAAGAGATGGGGGCCTCGGGAAGAACGACCAAATCCACCCGGTGGACGTCGAAGAGGTCCTCAAGTAAAATAGCAAGCCTGACTTTCTCTTCGACCGTCAGAGGTTTGCTCGGTTTCACTCCAATATCCAAATCCGAGGAGCCGCCGGGCAAGCGCTCAATCCGCCCCTCCACCATTTCCAAGGCCTCCTTGGCTCTGCTTCCAAAGGCGTAAATGATCTGAAGTCGGTACTGCGAGGCGATAAGATGGATTTGTTCTTTTATGTTTTTCATCTGGTCAATTCCCTTAAATCCATTTTATCATCCCCAAGTTTTTTGTCAAAGGGCTTTCAAAAATTTACAAAAAAGGCAAAGCCATTTCCAGCTTTGCCTCTTCGCAAAGAATTGATCGTTTACTTTCGGTCGAATCCTTACCGAAACCTTAACCTTGGCCCAAGGTTTTGCCCTTCGATCGGTTTTGATCTTCTACGAAAGGAAAGCAACTTATGCTTATTCGATGGTGAAGGTTGCTGTGCCCGTTCCCACTTTGTTCACGACTCGAAGTTCGTAATCCCCTGGCAAGGGGCCTTTGGGAACAACGAAGACGATCTCGCCGTAGTTCGTTACCGGATCCATCGTCCAGCTCAAAACCTTCGATGATTTGGTCCCGATATAAACCTTCCCCTTCTTCGTCCCGAAATACCAGCCTCGAAGGGTGATCACATCGCCCAAAGTTCCATGATCGCTACTCATCCACACAATCTGCGGAGCCCTGAACTCAAAGGCATTGGCCTGCACAATGGGGAGTGTTCCCTTCGGCACCTTGGGGATCACGGTGACATCGTAAGTCGTCCCCGTGGGCAAGAACTTGCTCAAAGACACGAGAATCGTCTCGTCCGTCCACTGGAGAACCTTGGTCGTCATTGTGACCGAGCTGTTACCAATCGTCACCTTCCCCTTCGTGGCACCAAAGCCCGACCCCGTGATCTCGAGAGTGGTTCCAATCGTTCCCCGGGAGGGCATGACCGTAAAGAAAAGCCCTGTTCCGCGAAGCGGAAGAACCCAGGTTGGTGTGTCGGGATCGTCCGAAGGAATCGATAGATTGGCAAGCCTTGCGCCAGCCCCCTGGGGTGAAAAGCCGACCTTCACCGAACACTGCCCCGAGGCCGCGATGGTTTGAAAGGAGCAACCGTCGGAAAGGAGATCAAAGTCCCCTGCATGAGTCCCGCTGATCGTCAGCGAACCGATATGAAGGGTAGCCTCACCGCTATTCCGGATCACCAGGGTTTTCGCGTCGACCCCGTCCAAAGAGGCCACAAACCTCACCTCATCCGGGTCACGACAGACCACCTCCAAGTTATCGATGGCCCAGAAGTTCCCATCGCCCTCGTAGACAAATTGAATCTGTGCCTCTTCCGACCCTGCCACCGAACTCAGATCGACCTCCTTGGTGTTGGGTGTCGGGTAACCGTCGTTGGCGGTCATAGTGAGCACGTCGGTGGATGTGACAAATTCGTCATCGCTCACCGAAACCCGGGCAGCGCTTCCCGCTGTGTGCTGGTACTGGTTGCTGAAGGAGAGGGAGAGGCCGCCGCAGGGGTCTGCGTCGAACCCAGGGGTAAAGAGTTCTTCGTAGGATGTCGCCAAACAGGAAGAATCGACAATGGCCCAAGGCGCCGCAAAGGGCGCTCCGATCGTTCGGCCACTGCAGGGCAGACTCGTCGTTCCTTCTGCCCATGCCCATGCCACAGGCCAATTCGCCGGAATGCCGTCCGAGAAGTCTTCGCTAAGAAGGATGGCCGCGATCTCGATACGGGGCGATCCCCCAAAGCCACTCAGGGATACGGAAAGGGAACCTTCGTCAGGGTCATTTGACGCAATGGCCAGGGTCCCCGTTTTTGCTCCTGCAGAAGCGGGCGTGAAGGTGACCGTGATGGTGCACGATCCACCGTTTGGCGGCACCGGAGCGCCGCAGCAGGTGTTCGTCTGGGAGAACATTCCCACATCTGTCCCTGAGATCGTGATCGAGGTGATAATAAGGGGCGCATCGCCCGTATTGGACACCGTCACCGTTCTCGAAGAAGAGCTCCCGATGGGAACCGTCCCGAAGCTCAGGGCAAACGTATCCAGAGCGATATCCGGCACAAGCCCCGTTCCACTGAGGGCGACGTTGAGGTTCGGAGTATCCGGATCGTTCGAGCTGATGGCGAGGGTTGCGGTTTTAGCTCCCTGGGAGGTGGGTGTGAAGGTGACGTTCACGGTGCAAGAGCCTGCGGGTGCAAGGGGCGCGCTACAATCGTTGGTCTGAGTGAACATGGCCGCATCAGAACCGGAGATCGTAATTGTAGCGATGGCGAGAGTGCTTAACCCGTTGTTCGATACCGTCAAGGATTTCGTCAAGAAACCTCCCACCGTAACCGAACCGAAGGCCAGAGAAGACGGCGAAACCGCAATATCCGGTAGTCCCACCCCTGTCCCGCTCAGCGAAACCTCGATCGTTGGGTTGTTGGGATCGTTCGACGCGATTCCGAGGGTTGCGCTCTTCGGTCCTACCGAGGTGGGCGCGAAAGTCAGCGAAATCTCGCACGAGCCTCCAGGCAAAACCGTAGAACACGTATTCGTCTGGCTGAACATGGAAGCATCGCTGCCCGTGATCGAGATGGAGTCGACGCTAAGATCTCCCGTACCCGTGTTGGACACGGTGCAGCTTCGATTCGATGTGCTTCCCACGATGACCGAGCCGAAATCCGTCGAGGGACAACTGACCGAAATAGCTGGGATCATTTCCGTGATGTTGATCGTCACGCCGTTCCACGACGAAACGCTGATCGTTCCATAGCTCGGATCCTTGAGACCGGCCCTGTTGAATTGGATCGAGGTCGTTCCCACTTTCTTCGCCTTGAACCTGACGGAGAGGATCGTCTTGTTTGTTGAAGTGTTCACCCCGGAGACATTGCCCGATCGGGTGGCCCCCAGAACAAGGGTGCCCGGCGTATCGTCCAAAAGCGCAGCAAGCAGAAGGGTCGAATCGGTGCCGTTGTTGTTCAGGAAACTCCCCTCCGTCACCTTGGGCTGAACGCCATTACCGGGGGTCCCATCCTCGTCGACCACCTCCAGGTACTCGGGATCGTAGGTCAGGTCCGTGGCCATCCCGTAAAGATTTGTGACCGAATCGATGACCACAGCCACACTGAACTCCGCGCCCAGTCCCTGCGCACTCGCCGTCTGAAGCGATCCCGTCGTAGCATAAACCGGGGAGAGGGAGAAAAAGAGTAGGGGAATGATCAAGAGAAACCCAAGCCCTTCTCCCATGGGATTCCTTCTGCTATTTCTTGAACGATCTCTTCTCATCTTGTCACCCTCTCCCTTGCGAAAGGAAAATTCTCACCGAAACCAGCTCTCTAACCTTGACCCTCGTCATAGCCCTCGAAGCCCATTTCTAATTGGCCACATTGATCCGAAACGAATACGATCCCATCTGACCCGTCATGCTCACCAGATTGATCGTCACCAGGTGCTCTCCATTGGAGAGCCGACGGGTGTCCAGAACATAGGTGTGGGAGGGATAAGCCTGCTCCTCCTCGTCGAACCGCTCGTTATCCACAAAGACCACGATCTCGTATCGCAGCTCATTGAAAGCCGAAAGACTTTCAGGAGCCACCTCTACCGTGAGTCCAACTTCTCCTGAAACCGTCGGCACCGGGATCTGAGCGAGCTGCTGCTGGGGCGCTTCTTCTCGGAGCCTCACCTGAAACTTCGGAGCCACATTCAGGGCCTGACGAACCAGAAACTGCTGGGCAACCCCCCGATCGGCCCTCTTCATCGCATTCTGTCTCACCCGTTGAAACGAAAGAACCCCTGGTTTTTCCACTGCGGCCAAGGCGCTCTTGGCGCCGGGAGAGAAAGTTCCATCCCCCTTCGTGCCACTTCCCTCAACCAGGATCGAGCCCTTCGGAAGAAGATACCCGCTCACCTGGATCATCCTCTTGGGGTGGTCCATCACCGAAATTCGCCCCGTATCGTCCATCCCGTCCCAGCTCTCCACGTGATCTCCCGCCGCCTTGGGCACTTGGTCCAAGACCGTCTTGAGAAGCGGTCCTCTCTGAATCCCTGCCCGAATGCTGATTCGGGATGGAGCAGGGAGCGAGTAGAAAATCCTGTACTGGCCCCTCGATCCCTCCACCTTGCTGATCGAAGCCTCAACCGCTTCACCCCCCGAAAAAGTCGTAGGATCATAATGAGCGCTATCCCCATCCGGACTCTCAGCAGAGATGGAAATAAGATAGGCCTCATCCGGAACCATCCTTCCCGAATCGTCTCGACCGTCCCAGATTGTCTGGTTCGTTCCTCGCGGTCGTGGCTCATCGTCCATCAACCTTCGCACCACCTCGTAGTTCGGGCCATAAACCAGCACACTTACCTTCGCCTCTCTCGAAAGATAGAAGGAGAGGGTAACGGCCTCCCCGGGCCTCAGGACCGTTCGATCGAGCTGAACGTTTTCGATCGAAAGCTTAGGTTCCGACGAAAAGACTGCTCCCGTCCCGAATGTCCCCAAAGCGCCGACCAGAGATAAGATCGTCAGGCCTATCCCCCATCGTGAGGCCGTGGTCCTTTTCGTCTCTCCGAATCTCCAGACCCTTAGCATCGACAACCCCCTTTCACCTTCCTCCTTCGTCACTGTTTCCCTTCACTCCTTGCCTCTTGTCCTCTGTTTTCTATGCCCTTTAGCTCTCATTTCAGCTTTCATGTTTTAACGTTGAACATTGAACGTTGAACCTTGAACCTTTAACCCTGAACCTTGAACCTCGAACCTTTAACCTTTCGCGTATTCTATCATTTTCCCCAAAAGGGCTCCTTGCATGCTTTGCCCGTCTTGGTCAATTGCCTTGGAAGATCTCCCGTAGCCGACATCACCCAAAGCTCCTTGCTTCCGCTACGGGTCGAAACAAAGGCGATCTCTCTTCCGTCCGGAGACCACGTCGGTTCTCCATCGTAAGCAGGGTCTCTTGTCAACTGCCTTTGCCTCCCGTCCTTCAACGAGATCACCCAGACATCGTAGTTCCCGCTCTTGTTCGAAGTATAGGCGATTTCGTCACCCGTAGGAGACCATACCCCTTTAAAGCTGTCCGCCCTGTCATGGGTGATCAACTTGAAGGCCTTCTGAGCGAAATCAAAGACCCCTATCTCCTCGATCGCTCCCAGGCGTTCATTCCTTCGGAATTCGGTAAAGAGGAGTTTTGACCCGTCAGGTGCATAGCACGGGAAAAGCCTCATGGGTGGGAAGGGACTCAGACGTTTCGGCTCGCCCCAGCGATCGCCCTCTCTTCTCATCCTCCAGATCTCGCTCCGGTCTTCCGGAAGGACCATGTACTTCACAAAGGCGATCTCCCGGCCGTCCGGGGACCAGGCAGGCTGAGCGTAAATGCCTTTCGGCAGAGGGATCTCCTTCCGATCCGATCCATCGGTTTTCATGATCCAAAGGGTTCGTCGGCCGTCGACAAAGAGGATCTCCTTTCCATCGGGAGAAACCGCAGGAGAATGTTCGTCCTCGGCCGTACGGGTGAGCTGTCTCAAATCCCCACCATCCGGCCTGATCGACCAAAGTTCCCAATTGCCCGAATGGTTTGAGGAGAAGTAGAGCCTCTCCTGCCCCAACACCTCTCCTGCAAGAAAGAGCGCCCATCCCAGAGAAAAGAAAAATAGAAGCGATTTCTTCTTCATTCTTTCCTTATCTTCTCTCTACTTCAGCCAAGAGCTTTCTCAATTCTGCAACCCATCGCTCCGTTTCC
>Ga0078972_1007516_pt1 | contig 24130 bp, 19 predicted proteins | sample YelNatPaOPGAMG01_FD_67568 | JGI IMG/M metagenome (GOLD analysis project Ga0078972, IMG submission 67568) | Hot spring thermophilic microbial communities from Obsidian Pool, Yellowstone National Park, USA - OP-RAMG-01 (SPADES assembly) (version 2) | ecosystem: Environmental > Aquatic > Thermal...
GGCGACCCTGACAATAATGTTCCTCCAAACACTAAATTTGAAGATTTACCAGAAGATTGGGTTTGCCCAGTATGCGGAGCAGAAAAAACTCAATTTGAAAAAATTGAATAAAAAATAAAGAGAAATAATTTTTTATTTTTCTCCTAAAAGCGTTTTAAACGTGTTTTCATGCTCTTCTTCATCAGCTAAAATCTCTTCAAAAAGCCTTCTAGTAACTATATCGTTTTCTTCCTCAGCTGTTTTTATAACTTGTTTATAAAGCGTTATAGCTTCTTTTTCAGCTTCTAAATCGTCTTTAAGCATTTTTTTAAGGTCTCCTCCAACCTTAATTTCTGATGGTTTAGTTGTTGGAACACCGCCTAAATAATCAAGCCTTTCAGCAATTTTTTCAGCATGCTTCATCTCTACAATCGCTATTTTCTTAAATATATCGGTTACCGCTGGGCTTTCAATTCCAACAGCCATAATATGATGCCACATATACTGAATTGAAACAGCAAGCTCTCTAGCAATGGATTGATTAAGCAAATTCATTAATTTCTCGCTAGCCAATTTAATTCACCTTACCTTTTATTTTTAACGCAACGTAATATTTAATTTTTTCTAATAAAAATTAAAACATTCTTGTTTTAGATTACTAAAAATTTAAAAACAAGTATTTATTAACAATCAAATCGAAAGAGCTAAGTGCTTAAAAAAGAGCAAAGGTTAAATTTTAGCTTTTCAAAAAAGTTTATGCTTAAACTATTAAGTTGAAAGGGAAGGAAAAAGAAGCATGGCTAAAAAAGCTAAAGGTTTGCATGCTGGAAGAAAACTAAAGCGCAATAGAAAAAAAATGAGATGGAAGTTTGCGCCTTACAAAAGAAGAGTCCTAAAACTTGATGAGAAAGTGGACCCCCTAGAAGGCGCTCCTCAAGCTAGAGGAATAGTTTTAGAGAAAGTTGGAGTAGAATGTAGGCAACCCAACAGCGCCGTAAGAAAATGCGTAAGAGTTCAATTAATTAAAAACGGTAAAGTTGTAACTGCTTTTCTACCTAAAGATGGTGCATTAAATTTTGTTGATGAACATGATGAAGTTGCTATAGAAGGAATAGGAGGTCCAGAAGGAAAAGCTTATGGTGATCTTCCAGGCGTTAGATATAGAGTATTCAAAATTAATGGTGTTTCATTATCAGCTTTAATGAGCGGTAAAAAAGAGAAACCTAGACGTTAAAGTTTTTAAACCTAACTTTTTAAAAGCACTATTTTTAAAGAAATTTATATTAAAAAAGTTTTATTTACGCGACATTTTAATCCTTTTCATCCATTCTACTCTATCAAAATCAGAACCATCGCCAACTATTTCTTTAACATTAAAACTTTTCAAAAGGAAAAATAAACCTATAACCAGCATCAAATCTCTTTAAACATCTTTTCTTTTTAAAGGAGCATCTCTTGCAATATAAAAGTTCTAGAATGAAAATGATTTCTAGTTAGATTAATCTATCATTTTACTCTTCTAATCATAAAACTAAATTTTGCAATTAATTAAAAAGCTTCAAATTTTTTGTTTTTAGTTTAAAATAAGCACAGTTAAGCTTCTGAAGGAAAAATATAAAAGCTTCATTTTGCAAAAAGTTATTATGGGTTGCCGGGATTGCCTAGCCTGGTAAGGCGTCGGCTTGCTAAATTTTCGTTTGCGAAAAGCCGATGACCCATTCGGGTCGCGTGGGTTCAAATCCCACTCCCGGCGCCACTTTAGAATTAATGTTACAATTTTTAAAATTATTGCGGAGATAAAAAAGCTTTAATATTAATTGTTTTCTTCATTTTGTTTAACTGAGCTTTTAGAGGTTGAATATTTTTGGTTTATGCGGTTGAAACTAAGGATTTAACGAAAATTTATAATGGTAACGTTAAAGCTTTAGATAATGTTAATTTAAGGGTTGAAGCTGGTAAAGTTTTTGGTTTACTTGGGCCTAACGGTGCTGGAAAAACAACTTTAATGAGGATTTTAACCACGCAGATTAAGCCTTCTTCAGGCGAAGCTTATGTTTTTGGTTTAAATGTTTCTAGCGAAAGCAGTAAAGTGCGAAGATCAATTGGTTATATTCCGCAGGAAATGTGTGTTTGGACAGATATTTCTGGTTATGAAAATCTTCTTTTTTACGCTAAGCTTTATGGTGTTTCAAGAAATGAAAGAAAAAATGTTGTTAATGATGTTTTAGAGAAAATGGGTTTAAGCAAAGTAGCGAATAACCTTGTTAAAACTTATTCTGGAGGAATGGTTAGAAGGCTTGAAATAGCATGCGCTTTATTAACTAAGCCTAAAATTTTATTTTTAGATGAGCCTACTATAGGGTTGGATCCTTCAGCTAGAAAAACTGTTTGGGAAGAGCTTACATTTTTTAAAAAAGAATACGGTTCAACAATATTTTTTAATACGCATTATATGGATGAAGCTGAATTTTATGCAGATGAAATAGCCATAATTAACAATGGAAAAATTGTGAAAACTGGAACCGTAGAAGAGCTTAAGCATTCTATTAAGGGCGAAATTATTTCATTAAATTTTGAAGGAAACATTTTAAACTGCCTAAATAAAATTAAAGCATTAAATTTAGTTAATGATGCATCCATAAAAAATTCTGAATTGCTTATAGCTTCTGAGGAAGCTGAATCTATTTTACCAAGCATTATTGAAATTTTGAAAGCGAACGATATTCAAATAAAAAGGATTTCAATTAATAAACCAAGCTTAGATGATGTTTTCTTAAAATATGCTAAAACTAAATTTGAATCTAGCGGTAAAATAAGCGATGTCACGCAAATTAGAAAAATGATTGGGAAAAGGTGAGGAGGGGTTTATGATTAATTTTTTAAGGAATATGCTTGCAATGATTGAGCTTGAGCTTAGAAGGCTTAAGCATGATAGAACAGAAGTTTACACTAGGTCCATTCAACCAATTTTATGGCTTGTTATTTATGGGTCTACGATGAGCTCTATTAAGGCTATTCCAACGCATGGAATCCCATATATAGATTATATTACGCCTGGGGTCCTTATTCAATCAACAACTTTTACATCAATCTTTTATGGTTTAATAATAGTTTGGGAAAGAGAGTCAGGCATTTTAAAAAAGCTTTTAGTTACACCTGCTTCAAGATACTCAATTGTTATAGGAAGATCCATGGCTTCAGGCATTAGAGCATTATTTCAAGCTTTAATAATAATTCCAATAGCATTAATTTTAGGAGTTAAATTTTTGCAAAACCCAGTCTTCTTTGCTTTAGCTTTTTTAATAATTTTCTTTGCTTCAGGAGGTTTCGCAGCATTATCCATATTTGTAGCTAGCTTTTTAAAAACTAGAGAAAGATTTATGGGTATAGGCCAAGCGATAACTTTTCCATTATTCTTTTCAAGCAGCGCTTTATACCCTATTGAATTGATGCCTCCAATCATAAAGGAGTTTGCTTTCTTTAACCCAATGAGCTACATAGTTGATGCTGTAAGAAGCTTAATAATAAGCGGAAACTTAACAAGCCTCCCAATAGACCTAGCTGCAATAACAATTTTTAACGCCGCCGCTTTCACTATCGCATCAATAAACATTAAAAAAATTGTAGAGTAAAAATTTCAGAGTTGCATAAAAAAGTTAAGTGTATTTTTAGGTGCGGGAGGTGGGATTCGAACCCACGAAGGCCTACGCCACGAGGTCCTGAACCTCGCCCCTTAGACCTGGCTTGGGTACTCCCGCTCATTTTAAAAAATAAAAGCATTAACTTTTTTAAATTTTAACGTTTTTTTCCTTTTTAGCATGCTTTAAAACTTTAACTAACGTAAGCGTTAAAAATGCTATCCCAAAAATTATAAAGGTTTTTCCTAAAAACTCATAGGGTTTAATAAATGTTTTATACTCAACTGTAAATTGATGGATGGTTACTGCATTTAAATTTTGGTTTTCTATAAGCCAAGTTAACTCAATAAAGCTTTTAGAAGCTTTAATTGTTTTTTCTCCATTAAGTTTTTGAGCTTGTTTAGCATAGAAAATTTTTGTTGAAGAATAATCTATCGCTTTAATCCAAACAGTTGAGTTTGCCTCTAAATTTATTTTAAACCTATAATAGGTTTCAGGCGTTAACTTTAAACCCCATGTTAACCTTATTGTTTTACCCTCTATAACTGAGTTTTCTTTTATCCAGAATTTAGTTGAAGCCTCTTTAGGCTCTTCAATAAAATATAAATAAACGCCTAAGGTTGATAAAATTAAACCTAAAAACATTAATGTTAAAAACCGCTTCATACTTTTCCCTTTTTTTTCTGTTAAATAAAGCTTAAACATTTTTAAACTTTATTTTCTTAGAGCATCAAGTTTTTTAGTTGCAAAATATTAAATAATATTTTAGGGGGCCTCCTTTGAAACTTAACTTTGCTTTAACCATTTTACTTATATTACTCTTTTCTTCATTTTTAACTTCATTAGCTTCAGCTCAACAACCTGAGTTTCCTCATATAGAAGCTGTTAAAACTGTTTCTCCAACCGCGATTAATGAAGGCGGATTAGTAACTGTTAAAATCACTTTAAAAGGCGCTGGAGGATTAATTTTAACGCCAGTGGATGTTGTTTTAATTTTAGATAGATCTGGAAGCATGAGCGGAAAAAAAATTATTGATGCTCAAAATGCAGCTATAGCTTTCCTTAATTTTATTGATGAAAAAGATAGAGTTGCATTAGTTTCATATAGCCATACAATTTCTGCAGGCGAGTTAACGTATATGACTTCAAGCAATAAAGAAAAATTGAAAAATGACATAAAAAGCTTAAAAGCTACTGGTCGAACAGATATTTATAATGCTATAATAGCAGCTATTCAAATTCTTTCAGCTAATCCACGCGAAAATGCGCCTTTAGTAGCTATTCTTTTAACTGATGGATTGCATAATTGGCCTACTCCGCTTCCAGATTCAGAGTTTATAGCTTTAGCTGAGCAAGCTAAAAATAAAGATATAATAATTTACACGATAGGTTTAGGAAGAGATGTTAATGAACCGCTTCTTAAAAAAATAGCCTCTATAACTAATGGTAAATATTATTTTGCAGCCTCCTCAAGCGAGCTTAAAGCTATTTATGAAGAAATAGGAAGTAAATTAGCTTTTGCTGGAACAAAAATAGAGGTTTCAGAGCATATTCCACCATACTTAACTTATACAGGCGAAGCTTCTAAACCGCCTTACTCTGTCTCCACTAATGGTGATACAGTGCTTGTTTGGAAAATTGGCAGTTTAAGGGTTGGAGAAGAATGGGAAGTAACCTATACAGCTAAAGCTGATAAAGCTATAGAGTATGATCCGCAAACAATTCAATCCTATATTCAATATATTACTGCGGTTGGCTCCTCAGCTATAATAAATTTGCCTCCAGGCGCTGTATGGAATGATTTAACCATAATTAATCAAACGGTTAATTCAACTGAAGCAAGTAAAGGAAACATTATTCAAGTTAATGTTACCGTGAAAAATAATGGTTTGATAAGAAAAAACTTTAAGCTTTCATCTTTTTGCAACGATTTAAAGATTTATGAGCAGGAGTTATCGTTAGCTGCTGATGAAACAAAATTAATAAGCTTTTCTTGGAACACCTCAAATATTGAAGCTGGAACCTATAATTTAACTTCCATAGTTGATTTTGAAAATACAGTTTTTGAGGTTGATGAAACAAACAATATCGCTATAACTCAAATTAAAATTTATGAGCAAGCAGGCTCAGCTTTATTCATTATATTATTAATTATTATGGTTACAACTATTACTGTAGGCGGTTCCATAGGCTATTTAAAAACAAAGAAAATTTTAAAATCAGGTTTAAAACCTAAACCTTTAAAAATTGAAAAGCCAAAGTATTTATGCAAAGTTTGCGGAAACCAATTAATTTATGATCCTAAACTTAAAGAGTGGCGTTGCGGATTTTGTGGAAAAAGATATAAAACCTGAAATTTAATTTTTAGAAAGCAAATCTGTTATAGATAAATTTAAAACTATTTCTGCTATATCCTCCGCGTATTCAGCTATCCTTCTTATGCTTTCAAGAATTAACCTAAGATTTGATATATCTTCTGTGCTGTAACCTTGCTTTAAAAGATGAGCTACAGCTTCGCTTTCTAAGCTTTCCATTTCATGGTTTTTCTCTAATGTTTCTTCAGCTAAATTATAGTTTTTTGAAAATAAAGCATTTACAGCCATTTCAAAAATTGAATCAGCAAACTCATTTATTCGCAGTAGTTTATTTATAGTTTCCTTGTTTAATGGATTTTTAAAAACTAAAACTTTTTCAGCTATTTTAGCTGCATGATCAGCTATTCTTTCAACGCTTTTAGTAACAAGCCTATACCCTAAGCAATCTCTAGGATTTGATAATCCCATTTCTTTAATTTCATATGGATCTTGAACAGCTGATTTAAGCTGCCTAACAATATAAAGGTTAAAGCGATCAACTTCATCATCAAGATCTATAATGCTTTTTGCAAGATCATAGTTTAACTCGCTTAAAGCTGTTAAAGCATCTCTATGCATTGCTCTAGCTAAGGAGCACATTCTGTTTAAAGCTGTTCCAATTGATAATTCAGGGTAGCTTAAAAGAATTTTCAAATTCATTTCGTTAGGCGAATCAGTTATTATTTCAGCTCCAATAAGTTTTTTTCTAACAATCTCTTTAATTACTCTTCTTTGTTCAGAAGATATTCTATCGTTTTCAGCAATCAGCCTTATAGTGTTAAACCCTATAAGATATAACGAAATAATTTTTCGTGCAATCGCATCAGGGTTATCTTTAAAAGAAATTTTTAAGGAAACATCTTTTTCAGAAACAACTTTTTTAGATTTAGGTGCAATTAATAAAGCTGCTTCGCTTTGCCTTTTAATAACCAATTGATCTCCAGCGTTAAGTTTCATTTCTTTAACCCATTTTTTAGGTAAAGAAACAATATAGGTTGATCTGCCTGTTAATTGCATCTTCCTAGTTTCTTCAAAACTTGCTTTACTCAAAATTTCACCCACTTAAATTATATTAACTCACTTAATTAATATATAATTATGGTGTTGAATAAAATATATTATTATTTAACTATATTAATTTATCGATGATGATAAATTAAATAAACATATTTTATTAATCTGTTTAATTGTGAAAGATAGATAAATTGAATGAAAAATCTTTAAAACTCATTCTAAATAGTAGCTAAGGATGGAATGCAAGCTTGTTGTAGCATTTATTCCCCCAAAATTATGTAGTAACCAACTTTTAAACTGCTTAATAGAGTTGAGAAACTATCTTAAAATGAGCAATTAAAAAAATACTCTTTTATTTTAATCTTTTTTTTGAAGAAAAACGTGTAATTTATATAAAATTTTGCATCATTAAAAATAAAATATATATTACAGTTTTAAAAATCTAAATAACTATTTTTTAAACTATATATAATTAGAGTGAATTATATGAATTTCTTTATACTCTTAGGATTAAGCTTTTCTTGCATTAACGCGGCTCTTAACTCCTATAACAACAGCTTTCTTAAGCATAACACTTTTTATTTTAATAAATTCATTAAGATTTAAGGTTTAAATTTACACAAAGAAAAAATAATGCGTTAAAGTATTATTCTAAGCTTTAAACATATGGTTGGTAACTTTATGGTTCAGCTTCTTTATCTGAAATCTTTAATGCGTCATCTATAGCTTCTACAAAAAAGTCTATTTCATCTTTATTAACTATTAATGGTGGAACTATCCATACTCCAAATTTATCTGCTGGTATGTAAACGTTTCTTTCCTCAAGCAAGTATTTAGCTATTTTATTAATTATGGTTTCTTCATATTTTTTAGTTGGAACCCTAAAAGGCTTCTTCGTTTTCTTATTTTTCACAAGCTCCAGCTGCCAGAATAAACCTAATCCTCTAACATCACCAACAGATTTATGTTTTTCCAGCTCCTTTAACCTTTTACCCAAGTATTCACCCATAAGTTTAACATGAGTTAATATATTTTCTTCTAAAAGAACTTTAATGCTTGCTAAAGCTGCTGCGCAAGCTAAAGCATGACCAGAATAGCTTTGGCCATGGCAAAATAAGTTATCTTCAAATGCTTCAGATATTTTTTTGCTAAATATTGTTGCTCCAAGAGGACAATATACTCCTAAAGCTTTAGCCATCACTATTATATCTGGTATAACTTTATAATGATTTATTGCAAACATCTCTCCCGTTCTTCCAAAACCGCTCATTATTTCATCTGCAACTAAAAGTATATTCCATTTATCGCATATTTCTCTCATCATTGGAAGGTATTCTTTTGGGGGAGGTATTATTCCATTTGAGCCAACTATTGGTTCAAGAATTACAGCTGCAACTTTATCAGATCCTCCTTCAAGCTCAATCATTTTATCCACATAGCTAGCACATGTTATATTACAATCCGGGTATTTCTCATTAAACGGGCATCTATAACAATAAGCATCGGGAGCATATATTATCCCTGGAACAACTAAAGGTTCTATGCACCAGCGTCTAGGATCGCCACTCAAGCTTATAGCTCCGTAAGTTGCACCATGATACGATCTATATCTAGAAACTATCTTATATGGATAAGGATATAATGGAGAAGAAACTTTATTAAGCTTAAAAGTTTCGATATATTTGTAAAATCGAGCTCCCTTTATAGCTGCCTCAATAGCTGCAGCCCCGCTTTGGGAAAACCACACTTTCTTATTTTGATCTCCGGGGCTTATCTCTGCTAATGTTTTAGCCAATTCCGCTGTAGGCTCCGTTGCGAAATCATCTGTAACATAAATTACTTTTTCCATTTGCTTACACATGGCATCAATTACCCTTTTATTTCTAAACCCTAAGTTTATAGATTCATGCGCGCTGCGAAGGTCAAAAATTCTTCTCCCGTCTGTAGTATATATCCAACAACCTTCAGTCTTCTCTACGGGAATAGGATTATAATTTTTTTGAATGCCCCAACATTGCATCACATACTTCTTTTGAATCTCTCTAAAACTCACTTCTAAACCCCCATAAAAATAAGTTTTTTCATCATCTATAATATATAACTTTTTATTGATTCTTTATCCACCGCTTATAACGGGAAAAGTTTAAAGGTTAAAATTAAATTAGTTATTTTTGAGGTGTAAGCTTTTTTGAGTTTAGGAAGATTTAACAAAAAAATTCTTGAGAAGTTTAAGGCTGAAGGGGATTTAAGCATTTCTAAGCGAAGGCAAGAATGGTGGGGGAAGCTTCCGGAGGAAGCTAAAAAACTTTTAGATGAAGATAACAAGTATTATCTTCATCAATCTTTATCAACTCCATGCTTAAATGTTTTAATTGAATGCAAAGATGTTTATGTTAAGGATATTTCAGGAAAACGTTATTTAGATTTTCATGGCAATTGTGTACATAATGTTGGTTTTTCTAACCCAAAAGTTATTCAAGCTATAAAAACTCAACTTGATAAACTAACTTTTTGTCCAAGAAGATATACAAATGAAATTGCTGTGAAACTTGCTAAGAAACTTGCTGAAATAACCCCGGGAAATTTAAGCAGATGCTTACTTTCTCCAGGAGGTGCTGAAGCTGTGGAGATGTCTCTAAAGCTAGCTATGGGATATACCAAAAGGTTTAAAACTCTTTCATGGTGGGATTCTTTTCATGGCGCTACCTTTGCTACAATAAGCATAGGTGGAGAAGCTATATTTAGAGGGGAGCTTAGTTTACTTCCTGGAACAATTCATGTTCATCCTCCTGATTGTTACCGTTGCCCATATGGACATGAAAGTCAAGAAAAATGCAATTTTGCATGCGTAGAGGTTGTAAAAAGTGTTGTAGAAAAAGAAGGGGGAGATTTATGTGCAATGATAGCTGAACCTATACGGGGAGCTCACGCTATTGTGCCTCCCCTAAATTATTGGAGAGAAGTTAAAAAAACATGCGAAGAATATGGAATCTTGCTTATATTTGATGAAATATTGATTGGATTGGGTAGAACAGGAAAAATGTTTGCTTGCGAACATTTTGATGCAGCTCCAGATATTCTTGTTTTAGGTAAGTCTCTCGGTGGAGGGATTTTACCTATTGCAGGAATTGTTGCTAAAGATGAACTAAATGTTATGGGGCATAGAGCTTTAGGACATTTTACTCATGAGAAAAACCCGGTTTTATGCGCAGCTGCATTAGCAACAATTGAAGTTTTAGAAGAAGAGCATCTTGTGGAAAACGCTGCTAAAATTGGAGATTACGCCTTAAAAAGAATGAATGAAATGAAAAATGCGCATCCGCTTATAGGTGATGTAAGAGGTAAAGGTCTCCTGCTTGCCATTGAGCTTGTTAAGGATAGAAAAAAGAAAACTCGTGCTCTTGAGGAAGGAGAAGCCGTGATGTATAAATGTCTTGAGAAAGGTTTAAATTTGAAATTAACGATGGGTAATATTCTAGCTTTAACTCCTGCATTAACCATAACTAGAGAACAAATGGATGAAGCTTTAAATATTATAGATGAGGCATTAAACGAGGTTGAGAAAGCTTATTAGGGAAAATCTGGATTAAATTTATTAAAATCTTTCTTTCCTCTATAAAGGTTATAATAAAGAGTTATAAAATTTGAATGGGGAAGATAAAAAATTGAATGAAGAGGAAATAATAGCTAAATATAAAAAGCTTCATCCAAAATCCTATGAGCTTTATCAAGAATGTTCAAAGATTCTTCCAGGTGGAGTAGCAGCTTATGGTCAATATAAATCTCCTTTTCCAATCTATTTTTCAAAGGCTAAAGGAAGCAGAATTTGGGATGTGGATGGAAACGAGTATATCGATACGCATGCAGGTTATGGACCATTAATTCTAGGTCATAATCACCCTGTTGTTCTTCAAGCTATTGAGGAAGCAAAAGAAAGGGGATTGCAATATGGAGCACCATCAGAGTTAATTGGTGAATGGGCTAAAATAATAATTAAGCATGTTCCATCAATTGAGATGATTCGATTTCTTAACAGCGGTTCGGAAGCTATAAATGTAGCTGTTAGAATTGCTAGAGCTTACACCAACAGGGTTAAAGTGGGTAAAATTGAAGGATGCTATCATGGTTCTAATACTGATTGGGCTTGTGTAAGCGTTCACGAATTTTCAGGAGTGCAGGAAAATCCTGAACCTACTCCTCACTCTCTAGGTGTATATGATGCATTAAAAAATACTATTGTCCTTCCCTTCAACGATCCTTCTAATGCTGAAAGAATTATTGAAAAGCATGCTGATGAGTTAGCTTGTGTATTAATGGAGCCTATTTCTGGAACCGGTTTAAGCTTCGTTGAACCAACTCAAGAATATGTTAAAACATTAAGAAAAGTTACAGCTGAACATGAGATACCATTAATATTTGATGAAATAATGGTCGGTTTTCGCTACGGCAACATGAGTTGCGCGCAAGGATACTTAAATGTTAAACCTGATATAACTGTTCTTGGGAAAGTAATAGGTGGAGGAGCTCCAGTTGGAGCTGTAGGAGGAAGAAAAGATATAATGGATATGGTTAATCCTACGCGCGGTAAAAAGGCTGCGGAAAGAGTATATCAAAGTGGAACATTTTGCGGAAATCCTTTTACAGCATCGGTTGGACTTGCAACCTTGAAATATCTAGATGCAAATGAAAGTAAAGTATACTCGCATATAAATGGATTAGCTGAAAAAATTAGGAAAGGCTTAAAAGAGATAATTGAGGATTTAAAGATACCAGCTCAAGTGGTTGGAAACTTTTCAACTTATGAAGCTATTTTTGAAGAGAAAATGCATAGGAACGTTCGAGAACTTTTAAAGGCTGATTCAAACAAGCTAAAGTTAAGAGATATAGAATTAATGAATAGGGGCGTATTCAAATCGATAGGGCATTTTGCATTTACATGCTTGCCTCATACAAATGAGGATGTTGAAAAAATTCTGAATGCTTACACCGAAGCATTTAAAGCTGTTAGTTAAAAAATATTATTCAAAATTAAAAATTCCTCATTTAATTTTACTAAGAAAATATTTCATGGTTTCCATAAGCGCAGCTGTTATAATGCATAGTATTGCGGTAATTTCTACATCTATTAGGCTTGGGTAAACTATTTTAAAGGCTTGTCGAGTTGCTGGAATAAGAATTAATAAAATTGTTTGAATAACTGTTATTATAACTGAGAGTAAAAGAAACTTGTCTGGTTTAACTTTAACTATGCTGTATTTTAACGATCTGCTGGAAAGCGCTACTGTTAACTCGAAAAATACAAAGGCTAAAAATAGTCTTGTTCGAGCTAAATCTTCATAGTGAGCATAAAATGAAGCTAAAAACAATCCTAAAAGCATAATGCTTAAAATTGCTGGGAAAATCGCTAGAAAGTATTTAAGATCTTTGGTGAAAATGCTTTCTTTAGGATTTCTAGGTGGTCTTTGCATTATATCTGGATCTGGCGGCCCCACTCCTAAAGCTATAGCTGGTAAACCATCTGTAGCTAAATTTATATATAGAATTTGAGCTGGGAAAAGGGGTAACGGAACACCAATTAAAACTCCAGCTGCTAAAACTATCATTTCAACTATATTGCATCTAAGAATGTAAGCTAGGTACTTTTTTATGTCATCATAAATCCATCTTCCCCTTTCTATTGCTTTAATTATGGTAGCGAAGTTATCATCAGCTATAACCATATCAGAGGCTTCTTTAGCTACTTCTGTTCCAGTTATTCCCATTGCCACGCCTATATCAGCCTGCTTTAATGCTGGAGCATCGTTAACGCCATCACCAGTCATTGCTACAACTTCTCCTTTAGCTTTCCAAGCTTTTACTATTCTTAATTTATGGATTGGAGAAACCCTTGCATAAACTGTTACTTTATCAACAATTTTATTAAATTCTTCATCGCTTAAAGCTTCAAGTTCGGCGCCAGTTAAAACCAAATCTCCTTCATTATATATGCCCATTTCTTTGGCTATGGCTAAAGCTGTAAGCTTATGATCCCCAGTAATCATTATAGGCTTCATTTTAACTTGTTTACATATTTTTATAGCCTCAATAGCTTCTTCTCTAGGCGGATCAATCATTCCAGCTAAACCTATAAAAACTAAATTCTTTTCAAGTTCTTCTTCATTTTGAGTAAACTCTTTCTCCTCTTTATATGCTATTCCTAAAACTCTAAGGGCATTATTCGCCATTTCCTCATTAACTTTTAAAATCATGTTTTTTTCTATTTCTGAAATAGGTTCAATCTTATCTTTCTTTAATATTTTGCTGCAATGTTCCAAAACTATTTCAGGTGCACCCTTCATGAAAACAAAAATTTTTCCGTTATCTGCTTTATGAATGGTTGTCATTCTTTTTCTTTCAGAGCTGAATGGAATTTCGCTTATACGCGGATAAGCTTTTTTAAGCTCCTCTTGACTTAACTCTGCTTTAACAGCAGCTACTATTAAAGCTCCTTCTGTTGGATCGCCTAAAATTTTCCATTCATTTTCGCTTTTAGATAATTTAGCTTCATTGCATAATGAAGCTGCTTTTAAAAGCATAGTTAAAGCTTGACTATTTAACGGGTTAATTTTCTCTCCTTTAACCATAAATTCTCCTTTAGGCTCGAAACCCACTCCAGTAACATCAACAATTTCACTATTAACATAGATTTTTTTCACAGTCATTTCTCCTTTAGTTAAAGTTCCAGTTTTATCAGCGCATATAACTGATGTGCAACCTAAAGTCTCCACTGCCGCCATCTTCCTAACTATGGCATTTCTTTTAGCCATTTCCCTCATTCCTATAGCTAACGTTCCAGTAACTATCGCTGGTAAAGCTTCTGGAACAGCTGCTACAGCTAAGGCAACTCCAAATAAAATCATTTCAATTAAAAAGTTAAAGCTTAACATTTTATATGTGAAAAACTCTTCAATGATTCCAATTCCGATAACTATAAAGCATGCGCTAAGCATAAGTTTGCTTAATAATTTACCAACCTCCTCCATTCTTTTTTCAAGCGGAGTTTTTTCTTTTTCTATAGCTGCTACTTCCTTAGCTATTTTACCAAATTCTGTATTTGATCCTGTTGCCACAACAATAACTTTCCCCCTTCCATCAGTAACTGTTGTTCCAGCGAAAACCATATTCTTCATATCTGAAGTTGAAGCATCCTTTGGCATAATTGTTGCCTGTTTAACTACAGGTACGGATTCACCAGTTAATGGAGCTTCATTAACTTGAAGATGAAAAGCTTCTATGATTCTTCCATCAGCTGGAATTTTATCTCCAGCTTCTAACACAAGAATATCTCCAGGAACGATTTCTTTAGCCGGAATCTTTTTTTCCTCTGAATCTCGAATAACTGTAGCTACAGGGCTAAGCATCTTTTTTAAAGCTTCTATAGCTTTCTCAGCTTTATACTCTTGAGTAAAGCCTAAAATTGCAGCTGCAACAACAATAATTAAAATGGTTAAAGCATCAATAACTTCCCCAACCAGGAAGGATAAAACTGTAGCGGCTAAAAGAATTATTATTAAAATGTTAGTAAATTGTTCAGCAAAAATTTTTAATGGAGAAACCTTTTTAGGTTTCTCCAACTCGTTAAATCCATATCGAATTAACCTTTTTTTAACTTCTTCTTCAGTTAACCCATTAATGTCTGAATTTAACTTTTCAATAGCTTCTTTAATCTCCATGCTATGCCAATATTCACTCAAATTAACCACCTTTACGTATTACTTAATTGAAGCGAAGCATGAGATTTAATATATTTTTTTACTTTTTATACATTTTTTAAGGCAAAATAACCTATGCTAATATATAAGCATAGCATGGCTTAACAAGCTCTTTAGCTAACGTTTTTGGCGATTCGAAAAAGTTAAGGCATTTTTCAGAAGTAAACCTTCAACAAGGTTTTCATAGAATAAAATTACTTATATACCAATAAAGTTTATATATCACTATACTCAATTATTATTTTTACGAGGTGTTTTTGTCTTATGAGCGAAGAGAAAAAAGAGGAAGCTGTTTCTAGGCGTAAGTATTTAGGTACTGTTGGTGGTTTGGCTGTTGCAGCGGTTGTTGGTTGGGGTTTAGCAGGTTATTTAGCCAGTAAACCAGCAGCTCCAGCAGTAGAAAAAACAGTAACCATAACTAAAACAGAAACAGCTACACCTACAGTTCCAGCCTATACGCTTGATAAAGGGCCGTTAAGCATATATACTGCGCTTGAAGAGGATGAAACTGCGTATTATTTAAAAAACGGTTTTTATGTGGATATGCCCTATTTCTCGGATGCTAACGTTACTTGGTTAAGGCAATCTACAGGAGAAATAATTGCAAGAATAATTGCTGAAAAAGATAATCCTATGGCGGATGTTTTATGGGGTACTTCAGCAGATCAATTTACGCAGTTGGTTGAAATGGGGTTGATTGAGCCCTACGTTTCTCCGGAAGCAAAATACTATGATGATAAGTTTAAGGATCCTAACGGTTATTGGGTTGCAGCTACCATGTGGGTTGACAATATATCCTACAATACTAAGGTATTTGAAGAGCAAAAGCTTGGTGATCCACCGCAAACTTGGGAAGATCTTTTAGATCCAAAATGGAAAGGAAAAATCTTAGCTCCAAACCCAAACACTACTGGAACAGGCTTTTCATGGTATGTTGGGATGGTTTCTCTTTTAGGTGAGGATGGTGCAATAAACTATTGTAAAAAGCTTGATGAAAATGTGATAGAATGGACAAAATCTGGAGGCGCTACTTGCAGACGCTTAGGAACAGGAGAAAATGCTGTAAGCATTACAGGTACTTATGTATCTTGGGTTTATATTAAGGAAGGTTATCCAATAAAGAATATTTTCCCACCGGAAGGCTGCCCATGGGCTGCTGAAGCAACCGGTTTAATCAAGAGAGCTAAAAATCCGAATATGGCAAAAGCATTTATAGATTGGGCATTAGGAAAGCATGCGAATGAACTTTATAGAGAGTTTAGAAAAGAAGACTGCTCAACAAGAAAGGATTTAACACCTTTACCAGGTCTTCCAAGGGATGTTGAGCAACCTCTTGTAAAAATTGATTTCTATTGGGCTGGAAAAAACAAAGCGAGACTTTTAGATGCTCTTAACAATGCTATTCCAAGGCTTAAAGCTTAAACCCCATATTTTTTATTTTTCATTCCTATTTTATTTACTTTAAAGTAATTTAGGTGCTTAATAAATGCTTAAAACCTTTAGGCAATATATAAAGGAACCTGTTGTAATTGCATTAACAATATTTATGATTGTATCCCTTTTAACATTTGTTGCATACCCTTTAGTTTCTATACTTCAAACAAGCTTTTTTGAAAATAACATGTTTTCTCTTCGTTACTATGTACAATTATTGATTGAAAAAGCCTTGCAGAAAATTGTTTTGCAAAGCTTTACTGTTTCTGTAACTTCATCAACGCTTTCTATAATTATAGGATTTCTATTAGCTTATGCTTTAGCTCGTACAGATATACCAGGAAAAGCTTTTTTAAGCATAGCTGCATTAATTCCTCTTGTAGCTCCACCATATATCGCAGCTTTATCAATGATTTTGCTATTTGGGCCAAATGGACTTTTCATTAAAACCAATATATATGGTTTTTGGGGAATAGTCTTAGCTCAAACCTTTTCTTGGCTTCCTGTAGCATTTTTAATGATTTATTCAACTTTTGTTTCTATACCAAAAAGCTTAGAAGATGCGGGGGCAACCTTAGGAGCTAGTGGATCACGTGTTTTCCGTTCAATAACTATTCCATTAATGACACCTGCTTTAGTATCATCCTTTATAACGCTTTTTATGTTGAATATGGCAGATTTCGGTAATCCAATTATTATAGGTGGAGGTTACGGCGTTTTAGCTACAAGAATTTTTATTGAAGTTGAGGGTCTTCAACGATTTGGAATAGCGTCTGTTTTAGGAGTTTTATTATTAGCTGTTGCTGTGTTTGCTTACCTTTTTTCTAAATATGCTGCTCGAAAGTCGTACGCTATAATTACTGGAAAGCCAACTCGAATTGAGCCTAGGCCTACTAAGCCAATAATTCGATATGCGATAGGGGCTTTTTCCTATGGAGTAATTGCATTTATTTTATTGATTTATGCAACGGTAATTTATGGAAGCTTCACTAATATTTGGGGTTACGATTTTACACTTACATTAAAACACTATAATACTTTAACTATGGGAGGAATGGGTGTAGTTTGGAATAGTTTTAAAGTAGCTATTATGGCAGCAATTATAACAGGAATCTTAGGAACGCTAATTGCGTGGCTGCTTGTAAAAAAGAATCCTCCATTAAAAAGCTTTTTTGAGTATTTAGCCTTAACTCCTTTAGCTATTCCAGGAACTGTGATAGGGTTAGGTTATGTAATAGCCTTCAATAAACCTCCTTTATTATTAACTGGAACATTATGGATAATCATATTTTCCATAGTATTTAGAGAACTTCCTGTAGCTATTTTATCGAACGAAGGTGTTTTAAAGCAGATTTCAACATCTCTTGAGGATGCTTCAGCAAGTTTAGGAGCTGGCACTCTAAGAACATTCACTAAAATAGTTCTTCCATTAGCTAGAAACGGTTTCTTCAGCGGATTTGTATATACTTTTATGCAAGGAATGATAACATTAAGTGCTGTAATATTTCTTTATACTGGAAGAACTATTCTAGCCTCTATATCTGTAATAAGGCAGGCTGAAGCTGGTCGAATAGGATACGCCTGCGCCATATCTACAGTATTGATCGCTACCGTTTTAGCCTCGTTAATTGTATTTAGAATTTTAGCTGGAAAAAGAGGTTTGGAGATGTTTTCATTTGGAGTTAAATAAAATTTTAAGGTGAAAAGGATTGGTTGAAGTATATGTAGAAAATATAACTAAAAAATTTGGCAATGTTATAGCCATAAATAATATAACGCAAAAGTTTACTGATAAAGCTTTAAGCAGCATGGTTGGTCCAAGTGGATGCGGAAAAACCACTCTTCTTAGAGTGATTGCAGGTCTTTACGATCCAGATGAAGGAAAAGTATATATTGGTGGTGAAGATGTAACTCTTAAACCTACATTTAAAAGAGAAGTTGGCTTAGTCTTTCAAGATTACGCTCTTTTCCCGCATATGACTGTTTATGAGAATATAGCTTATGGCTTAAAGATCAAGAAGCTTCCAAAGCGAGAAACTGATAAAAAAGTTAAGGAAGTGCTAGAGTTTGTTAAGCTTCCAGGGATGGAGAAAAGGTATCCTCATCAATTAAGTGGTGGTCAGCAGCAACGGGTTGCATTGGCAAGAACCTTAGTTATAGAACCTAAGGTTCTGCTTCTAGACGAGCCGCTAAGCAATCTGGATGCTCAATTAAGGATTGCGGTTAGAGGGGAACTTAAACAAATCCAAAAGCAATTGGGAATAACTACTATTTATGTAACTCATGATCAAATTGAAGCTATGAGCATATCAGATTATATTGCAATTATGAAAGATGGAAAAATAATTCAGGTTGGAACACCAATAGAAATATATAGGAGACCTAGAAATGAATTTGTAGCAAACTTTATAGGTCAATGCAACTTTTTAGATGGGAAAATTATCAATCTTGAAGATTCAAAAGCTATTATTGAAACTCCAGAAGGAGAAATAAAAGCTTTAATTCCAGATGAAAGCTTTAAAAATGGCGATTCTGTAACGGTGGTTTTAAGGCCAGAGTATATAGAGTTAAAACCATTGAGAGGATTTGAAGATAAGAACGTGATTAAAGGTAAGGTTAGAGTATCTCTTTATCAAGGGGGAATTACCAGATTCACAGTTGATTTACCAACAGGAAAATCCTTGATTGTTGATTCCTCCGATCCATTGATTACAGAGAAGATTAAGGAAGGGGAACAAGTCTCTCTGTTCTTTAAAGAAGAGTTAATTCATTTATTAAAGAAGTAAGCCTTTCTATTAAACACTATAGGGTTTTGAACTAAGTGTGGATTCATATTGAACTCATACTTAGTTCTTGAGCCTCATTGCCCTTGTTGCCCTTCTGGGTTCATCGAGAGTTCGTCATGTTCCTACTTTTTTTGTCCTCGCCCTCTCTCTTTTAAGCGTTTCAAATCTTCAAAGCAGTTCGTCCTATTCGCCGGTTGTTTCAAATTTGTGTAGCGAGTCATTGACCCTGTTTCTCTCTCGCCCCATACTTCTGGAGAGGCTTCTTCCGTGTCTTCTTTGGAAGCTTTTGAATCTTCTTCCTCTTAAGCTCGTAAATTCTATGAACGGTATATATGTCCCTTAGGTCTATCGTGTAATCTTTCTCGCCATTGTAACCATCGAGTGTGAGAAGGTTGGTATTCCATGCTATTGGATTCTCAACTTTAAGCTCCATCTTCTTTCTAACGGTTATCATAGGTCTATCTTCTTTAAGAATTAAATTCTCCAAGCTCCAGTTTCCTCAATTCTATCCCAGAACCAAGCCTTCTAAGTCTATAGATATGCTTTCTTGAAAAGGCTTAATGGATATCCTTATAACACTATTCTTATAGCTGTGGAGCGTCTCCTTAACTCATGAGCTTCCTCTTTAATGTAGATTTCTTTCCACAAGCCTTTCCCTTTCAAATACCTCTTTCTCCAAGAATCGAGTATGAAATAGGCTTGTTTTATCGCTGAATCAACGTAATGTTTTGAGTAAACTCATCCCCCAATATGTGTATTTCAAGTTTTCTTCTAAAATCAGCTTCCTTCCTTATGATGAGTATCAGCCTATTATCCCTCTTCTTCCACTTATTGTCTGCCATATGCTGTTCAAGACATTGTATAATAGAGCCATGCAATCGTCGATGAAATCTTTAATGTTCAGCCTATGCTGTATTGAGTAAGCCTTAACCAACAAGCTTTCTGACACCTTCTACAACCTCCTACACTTATAGCTTTTCATACCGTAGAGTTTTTCAGCAAAATGTGAGATTATAGTTATCAAATCCTTAACAAGCTCCTCCTGTGAAGTCTTCTCCTCATGGTTTATCACCTCTATAAAGGCGCCAAACGCCTGAAACATTCTGCTAAGTGTTTCAAAACCGAATCTTGTCAACCTATCCTCATAGGCTATGATTACTTTTGAACCTTCCTTTTCAGCCACTCCCTAAGAGTTTAAGAAAGTTCTTCCTACTCTCATTAAGCCCTGAACCGGTGTCAGCAAGTATCTGTATTTCTCCACAACCTCCTTCTTTAGCATAATCTTTTATGAGTTGCTTCTATCCCTCCAAATCATCCTTTTGAGTTATGGAAGAAACTCTCGCATACCCTATTATGGTTCTCTCTTCCCTTAACATCCAGAATGCATTTAATCTCGCTTTTATTGATATATAAGTAACATTTTAATATGGCTAAATGTTAAAATTGGCCGTATTAAAGCAAAAATTCCTAAAATAGGTAGAATTGATGCTAGAGGTGCTTTTTAACTGACTGTTAGAATAAAATTAAAACTGAAAAGAAATAATTTTGTTAAGGAAGTTGTAGCTTTAGTCAATAGCGGTTATGAAGCTGATACTCCACAGCTTCTTACTCCAATAGGTTTAGCAAAGGAAATTGGTTTATGGCCTCCTCCGATTACAGCTATTGAAACAATTTTTAATACAGCTGGTGGTCCATTAAAAGTTTTGGTTATACCTAAAGCTGTTAAAACATGCATTGCAGCTGAAGGTTCTTTATGCAATGAAATTGATGTGGATTTAGTTATTTCTCCTCTTGCTGATGAACCTTTAATAAGCGATATGCTAGCTGGCAGTTTAGAAATAGCTGTGGAAGATTTTGCTAAAGGTTTTTGAATGTTTAGATGGAAACCAAAATAAAAGATTAGGGAAAACGTTAAAACCTAAATTTAAATAAGCCCTAATTACCACATAGTTTTAGCCTTTAAAAAGAAAGTTTTAACTTTATCAAAAGCTAAAAAAGGCTTTTATAGCATAATATAAACATGAAAATGTTAGTTTTATATTATTTACACCAAAGCTATTTCTAGTAAAGTTTAAAATGGTATTTTTAAATTAAAAAATAAAAATAACTTATGTCAAATTTAAAAGGGGAAAGGGGGCAAAAAAGATCATAATGTTTTTAATCGGCGAAGCTCTTGTTGGTTCAGGTCCTGAAGTAGCTCATATAGATTTAATCATAGGCGATAAAGAAGGGGTTGTAGGGCAAGCCTTTGCTACAGGATTAAGTAGTTTATCAGCTGGGCACACGCCTCTTTTAGCTGTTATAAGGCCTAATTTACCACCTAAACCTTTCACGCTTCTTATTCCTAAAGTAACAATTAAAAATATGGAGCAAGCTTCTAAAGTTTTTGGTCCAGCTCAAGCAGCTGTAGCTAAAGCTGTAGCTGACGCTGTTGAAGAGGGAATAATACCAAAAGATAAAATTGATGAATGGGTTATTATATGCAGCGTTTTCATTCATCCAGAAGCTAAAGATCCAAGACGTATATACCATTATAATTATAGCGCAACCAAATTAGCCCTTAAAAGAGCTTTAATGAATTATCCAAGCTTAGAGAAAATAATGTATGATAAAGATAGAGCAACCCATCCAATAATGGGCTTTAGAGTTCCAAGATTATGGATGCCTCCTTACCTTCAAATAGCTTTAGATATTCCAGATTTAGAAAAAACAAAATCTATTATAGCTGAGCTTCCCAAAAGCGATAGAATAATTCTTGAAGCTGGAACACCGCTCATAAAAAGGTATGGCGCTAGAGTAATTCAAGAATTAAGGGAAATAGCCAAAGACGTTTTTATAATAGCTGATTTAAAAACGCTTGATGTAGGACAAGTAGAGGTTGATTTAGCTTATGAAGAAACAGCAGATGCGGTTGTAGCTGCAGGTTTAGCCAGCATAGAAACCTTAAACAAGTTTATCTATGAAGCTAAAAGGCTTGGAGTATACGCTGCAATCGATATGATGGATGTAGCAAATCCACTAAAGCTTCTAGAACAGTTAAACGATTTACCTGACATAGTTATTATCCATAGAGGGATAGATGAAGAAAAAATCAAGAAAACAAGATGGGAGTTGATTAAAGAGCTTAAGGAAAAATATAAAGATAAAAAAATGCTTATAGCTGTAGCTGGAGGAATAGAACCCTCAACAACCCCCTTAGCTTTAGAATCAGGCGCAGACATAATAGTTGTAGGCAGGTACATAACGCAATCAAGAGATGTTAAAAAAGCAACCAGAGAATTCTTAACTTACTTGGGATTAGACATGGATATATTTAGAGTTCACGTAGAATAAAATAAAAACATTAAAAATAAATAATATTTAACATTTTTCAACTTAAATGAGTTGCATTATCGAAAACCTTAAATATAATAAGCTAAAATCTATATATTGCTATAAATTCTTAAAATAGGGGTGTTGTTTTTGGGTGAAGAGAAAAAGGAAGCTCCTTCTAGAAGAGGTTACTTAAAGGCTGTTGGTGCTGGTGTTGTTGGTTTAGCTGTTGGAGCAGCAATAGGTTATGGAGCAGCTCCAAAAGCAGCTCCAGGAGCAGTAACAACAGTAACAAAAACAGAAACGAAAACAGTAACCGCACCTGGAGCACCAGCTGAAGGAAGAAAAGTTTCTATTTATACATATTTTGAGGCTTATGAACAAGAGGTTTATATGCCTCTATTAGTTGATATGACCGGTCTCGATATAAGCACTTGGACTGAATCAACCGGTGCCGTTATGGCTCGTTTAATAAGCGAAAAAGCAGCTCCAGTCGCTGATATCGTATGGGGTTTATCTGATTGGGCTTTAGAAACTCTAAAGGAAGAGAATGCTATTACGAAACCTGATACGCCCTTGGTTAACGCTGATAAGATAGATCCAAAGCTTACAGATCCTGAAGGCGTATGGGTTGGTTTAGGTTATTGGACCGCGCCAATGGGCGTTTTTCATAAAGACAGAGCAAAAACTAAAGGTTTAACTATGCCTAAAAGCTACTGGGATTTAACAGATCCAAAATGGAAAGGCGAAATAATAATGCCAAATCCGAAAACATCAGGAACAGCTACGATGTTTCTTACTGGCATTATGGTCCTTTTCGGTGAGGATAAAGGATGGGAGTTTTTTGATAAGCTTGTTCCAAATTGCGCGCAGATAACTCCAAGCGGTTCAGCTCCTGGAAAACTTGCGCAAGCTGGAGAATGCGTGTTAGGGCTTACTTTTGATTATCAAACAGTAAAAAGCAAGGAAGCAGGTTACCCCGTGGAAATTTGGGTGCCTGAAGAAGGAGTAGCAATTAACATTCACGGTGCAGCCATAATTAATGGTGCTAAAAGACCTGGAAATGCTTGGAGAGTACTTCAAGCTGCTATATCAAAACCAATGATGTATGAATATTATAGAAGCGGTTCATGGCTTAAAGTTTCCAGAACAGATTTTGAGTTTCCAGAAGCTCTTGCAGCGGCGCATCCTGTATGGAAATGGCTTATAGAGAATCATAAAATCATGCCAAACTACGACTTCAAGTGGGTTGCGAAAAATAGAGAAAGGCTTTTAGATGAATGGACAAAACGCTACGGTGTTTAAAACCTATTTTTCCCCTTTTTTATTTCTTAAAGCTTTTATTATGATTGGTTTTTGGGAAAATCTAAAAAATGGATTTTTCTAGATGGAAATGGCGAATTTTAATAGCCTGGAACATTTTTTACATGTTTTATTATCTTGGTAGAGTTCATTACGGGCTTACGCTTCCATGGATAAAAGAAGATTTAAAACTTACAATTGTGGAAGCAAGTTTTATAGCTTCTGGAGGTTTTTGGGCTTATGCTTTAGGAAACTTTATTTTCGGTAGATTGGGAGATAAATTAGGTTATAGAAAACTTTTGCTTTCAGCCTCAATTCTCACAGCTTTAATGAATTGGATAGCCAGCTTTGCTTATTCATTTAAAAGCCTTTTAATCCCATTTATAATTAACGGTTTTATTCAAGCAATGGGTTATGCTCCTGGAGAAGCTATGGTTGCGCAATGGTGGCGAAGAAAAGAATGGGGAACAACTATTGGATTTACAGGGTTAAGCTCTTCCCTATCTGTTCTTTTCGTTTGGATTATAACAGGTTGGTTTGTTGTAAACTATGGTTGGAGA
>Ga0078972_1007517_pt1 | contig 24122 bp, 22 predicted proteins | sample YelNatPaOPGAMG01_FD_67568 | JGI IMG/M metagenome (GOLD analysis project Ga0078972, IMG submission 67568) | Hot spring thermophilic microbial communities from Obsidian Pool, Yellowstone National Park, USA - OP-RAMG-01 (SPADES assembly) (version 2) | ecosystem: Environmental > Aquatic > Thermal...
CATCTTTTTTAACAAAACTTCCTTCTTCTTTTATTTTCCTTACCAATCTTCCTACAACTTTTGGCACAACACTTACTTCATTTATTCCTTTAATCTCACCAACAAAATTTATACTATCAGCAATTGGTCTAAACTCAGCTGTTTTTACTTTTACAGTATAGACAAACTCTGATTCTTGTTTTGAAACTTGTTTTGTAATTTTTCTTTTTTGTACTGATTCAAAAATTCTGTATATTCCAAGTGCTACTATTGCTATAACTACTATTGAAACAACAATTTTTCTTTTCATATATAACCTCCTTTTTGAGTGGATGTGTGAATATGTGGATGTTGTTAATACGAATACTTCTTCAACTTCTCACAAGTTATTATATAGTCACATAATGTCTGATAATAGTTTATTCTTGTATTTGAAAAATTTAGTTCTGCCTGAAGCAACTCTAAATATGAACTTCTTCCTTCTAAATAATAACTTTTTGCAACTTCATAATTTTCTTTTGCTTGTTCTACCATATCTTGTGCAACAGATAAAGAATCTTTTAGTTGTAAATATGTTGAATACAAAGATGTTAGTTCTAAAGTAAACCCTTCTTTTGCTTGTTGTTTTGAAAGTTCTATTTGTTTTATATTCTCTTTTGCTTGTTTATATTTTGCAAAAGTTGACCCACCATTAAACAATGGCCAGTTTAATATAACACTCCAACTGTATCTATCATCCCATTCTTCGATTGGACGATTATAATCATCAACAGTCCAGTCATAACTACCTGAGATAACTATTGAAGGAAAAACCTCGCTTCTTACCATATTCAAATTGTTTTTTAATATCCTTTTTTGTAAATCCAACATTCTCATTTCAGGAAGTAAATCTATATTTTTCTTTAGTTCTTCAAAATCAAACTTTTTTTCTAACAAATTACCTGTTTCATCATTTAAAAAATCTTCAAGTTCGCCTATTACATCTATATCGTAATCAACACAAAGTATTGTTTTTAAATTTTCTTTTGCAAGTTTATAGTTATTCTGCATTTTAAAAAGATTTAGTTTTGAATTAAAATAATTTATTTTTGCTGATGAAAAATCTAAATATGAAACTCTACCTTCGTGATATAAACTTTCAGAAACTTTGTAGTTTTCAGAACTAATCTGTACTGCTTTTTCTATTACTTCAAGCGATTTTTTTGCTAAAAGTGTTTTTAAAAAATTTTCTTTAAATTTTATCATAACATCTCGCTTTACTCTCTCATACTCTTTTTTACTAATCTCATATTGAGCAGAAGCAATACTGTATGAATAAACAAATTTATCTAAAGGTACAACTTCAGAAATAGATAAATTTGCAACATAAAGTTTGTCAGAAGTTAAAGTTGGAGGAAACGAACTTCCAAAAAGTTGCCTTTGCATAGGAGGAAGCTTAGATAAATCAAGTTGTGGTTGTGATAATTTTGTATATCTGAAACTTCCAGAAACTTTTGGAATCCATGGGGATACCATCTCTAACTGTTTATACTTTGCTTGTAAAACCTTTGATTCTGCTTGTTTTATTTCTATGTTGTTTCTCAACAAAATCTCTTTTGCTTCTTCAAATGTCAACTCTTTTGAAAAAATTAAAGTTGGAATAAACAAAAAAAGAATAATTCTTTTCATAATACACCCCTTTTGTCAAAATTTTTCATAAATTATTTTTCATTATTAAAAATTAACATATTTATAGAAACATCTTCGTTCAAGATCCCATGCAAAAGTATCTGCCAAAAAATTTCTTTAAGTTTTTCAATCTTATCTTTGTAAAAGAAAACCATAGATGATACTGCTGACGCGTATGCTAAAAGCATTGAAGGAGTAACTTCAATTAATTCTACTGAAGGATCAAATTTTTTAATAAGTCCTTTTTTAAACATTTCTTCAATAACAGGTAATAGTTTTTGACTTAATTTTTGTAATTTATCTTTTATTTCTTCAATTTTAGAAACTGTTTCTTCTTTTGCAAGTTCTTTTCTTATTGCTATAAACAAATTCATGTTTTTAATCTGAAAATCAATGTAGGTGTCATAAACTTTTTTCAATTTTTGTAGTGCCTGTAGTTTAACATCATCTAAAATTTTATTTATCTCTTCTTCAAGTTCGTTCAACAAAGATAAAAGAATTTCTTTAAAGAGTCCTTCCTTAGTTTTGAAATAAAAAAATACAGTACCTTTAGCAACACCAGCAAGCTGTGCTATTTCTTCAACTACTGTTTCATGATAATCTTTTTTATTTAAAATTTCTTTCCCAGCTTGAATTATTTTAAAATAAGTTTCTTTATCTTGTTGCATAAAGTTATCCTCCGTTAAATAATATTATAAACTGACTGATCAGTCATTTATTAAAATTACAAAAATATAATTTATTTGTCAAGATTTCACTAAAAATTTCCTAACTGACTGGTCAGTTTAATATCTACAAAATAAAATTTTATTTGTCAAGAGGTACGAAAAAAAATTTTTTTGACTGATGGGTCAGATGTGTCTTACGATGAGTTTTTTTAAGATTTTTTATAATAACTATAATAAGACTTATAGTAAGAATAATATTCCCCCTACTGAAATTTTATTTATAATTATTCTTTTAACATCAACACCGAATTGTTTCATATCTTCAACTGTTTCAACAAAAATTTTTTTAGAAGTTGAAAATAAGTTTATAACAAAAAATATATCTATAGAAAGATCTTTATAAAGTTGAAGATTTTTAATTACAAACACAGGCGGGCTATCAAATACTATCAAGTTAAAATTTTGTTCTATATTTCCTAATTCCATCTTTAAGCTCTCAACTGTATCAGTTAACCCCATTTTTTCTTTTTTATTAATTACACCAACAGATAGATTATCAGAAATTTTAAACAAATTAAGTAATTTCCCCCCTTTAACATCGTCAGAAAACTCTTTGTGAACATGCCCTCTATAGAAATCTAAATCAATAAGTAGTGTATTATTATTTTCTAATGAAGCAACTTTTGCTAAAAAACATGATATTAACGATTTACCTTCAGAAGGAGAAATACTTGTAAACGAAATTTTATATGGTCTTTTTTCTTTTTGATATAAAGATAAAAATTTATAATAAAGATCTTCAAAATCTTCAATAACATTATTGTAATACCCATCCAAATTTTTTGCAGATAAAAATTCATAAACTTTTAAATCTTTTATTTCTTTATAATACGGAATCTTTTTTATTATAGGAAGACCCGTTTTTTTAACTTCGTCTGTATCAACAAAAGGATCTAATAAAGTTTGTTTAACAAAAACAAAGATAAAACTAACTACTACCCAAGATAAAACAGAAATTATAAATACAACACGTTTCTTAGGAAAGACAGGTTTTTTTTCTGCAAGCGGGGGTTGAACTATTTTTAATGTAACATCTTCGCCTAAAGAAGATAGTGTGGTATCAGCATAATTTTTTGCTAACGAATTATAAATCTGTTTCTTCATTTCATATTCTCTCTGTAATGTTATATACTCAAACTCTTTTTTTGGCAATCCTTCCATTATTTTATAATAATTATTTAATTCCTCACTAATTTTTTCTTTCTTAGATTTTAAAGTTTCAATTTCTATCTTAAGATTTATTAATTTCTCAATAAGACCACTTTCTAATTGTGGCAATGCTAACATTTTTAATTTAAGTTCAGACAATGGTGTTTCATCTGAAATAACAATACCTAATTCTTTCAATTTATTGACAATTTCTTTTTCTTGTGTTGTTTTACTAATCAGTTCAACATCAGTTTCATTTAACAAACTTTCTAATTTAACTATGTTTTTTATAAGTTCCTGTTTTTGTGAAGGAAGTTCTATAATTTGTTGTTGAGTAGAAAAATCTTTTATTTTCTTCTCTAACTCTTCAATATCTTTCTTTATTTCTTCTAATTGTTTATCATAAACATATCTGTTTACTGACAATTTATCTTTAGAAAATTTTGTTATATATTCAATAAATGTTTCTAATATAACATTTAAATTTTTCTCTGCATCTTCTTTAGAAATACTACTGAAAAATGATATTGTATAAAAATTTTGTCTTTCTTTTTTATATTTAATTTTTTTTACATACTTTTCTGGCACTTCTGTAGAACCTAAGTTCTTTATCACTAACGAAACAAAATCATATTTTGTTATTAACTCTGCATAACTATCAACATCACTGCTGTATTTAGCTATAGATTCTTTATCAAACAAAGTTGGTGGTGGTTTCTTTTCTAAAAAAATCATTGCTTCTGCTTTATAAACAGGTTTACTAACTAAAATAAAAACAATACCAAACAAAATTGAAATTATAAAAAATAATACAATATATTTAAGATTATACAAAAAAAGTGATAATACTTCTTTTAAATTAATTTCTTCTTCGTTAATCATAGCTATAACTTTTTATTTTTTTCTCATCTAGTCATAGTATAAATGCTTACCCATATCCAAATTAACCAAGATAAAGATTGTATTAAATTTAATTCAACCAATCCTTTCTTTTTTATAAAAACTGTATCACCATAAGATAAAGTAAAATTACCTTCATTCCAATCTTTTTTAAGATTAACCATAATCTTTGTTTTATCTGATTTTATTATTTCTATCTTAGACAAGTTAGCATTTTGTGTAGGACCACCAGCTGCTGCAATAAGTTTTATCAAAATAGGTTGTTCAGAAAATTTATATTCACCAGGACTTTTTACTTCACCAAAAATGTATACAGAAACAGATTTAGATGTAGCTAAATTTACTGTAATATCAGTTATTGGTATGTATATTTTCAACTTCTCTTTTAACAAACTTGCAACTTCTGACAAAGTCCTACCTTTTACTTCTACCTCACCAATTAAAGGAAATGTAATTTTACCATCAGGTCCTACAGTAAACTTTCTTGACATCTCAGGTTGACCTAAAACATTAACTTCAATTTCGTCTAACGGTTTTAAAATATAAGCTTGTTGTGGAAAAATATTATATGTTGTTAACAACAAAATTAATGTAGAAATTAAACAATTTTTAATCTTTTTTGTCATTATATTTAACTCCTTTCTGATATTGCCACAAGATTGGTTTATATACAACTACATATATAATTAAATACGAAAATTTTTAATATAAAGTTACAAAAAATTATTTATAAATCAAGTAAACCAAGATACAAAACATATACATCATAATCTTTTTTAGAAAAAAGTACAAACCTTATTTTTTTAACATAATCTAATTTTGGTAAAACAGATTTTATTGTTTCAAAGACAACTTTTGTTGCTTCTTCAATCGGATATCCGAATATACCAGTAGATATTGCAGGAAATGCAATAGATGATATTTTATTCTCCTCTGCAAGTTTAATCGCGTTTATATAACAATCAGCAAGCAGTTTATCTTCGGGTTTGTCAATACCATATCTTGGCCCTAAACAATGTATTACATATCTATTTGGAAGATTATATCCTTTTGTTATTACTGCTTGTCCAACTTTTATAGGAGCATATTTTTTACATTCTTTTTCAAGTTCAGGACCAGCTGCACGGTGTATTGCACCAGACACACCTCCACCAGCTGTAAGGTATGCATTTGCTGCATTAACAATCGCATCTATATCAGGTTGTTTTGTTATATCCCCTTGGACAATCTCTATTGTTATTTCTCCTATTTGTTTTTTTATCATAATTTTTATTTCTTTTAGTTAATAATTTAAAACTTAATAACTCCATTAACTCAAAAACCAATCAACTGAACCACACATTAACTCATCTACCCATTTTCCCATTCACCCATCTACACATTCACACATTCACTCATCCACACATCCACTACTTTATACTCCCTGGTTAACAGGCAATTTTTTAATTTCTTCCAATGTTTTTCTAATTTCTTCTTCTGGATACTCAAAATCTTCAAGTCTACCTTCAAAATACAAATCGTATGCTGAAATATCAAAAAATCCATGGCCACTGAAGTTAAACACAATACATTTTTCTTCACCAGTTTCTTTACATTTTATAGCTTCATCAATTGCTGCTTTAATAGCATGAGCAGTTTCAGGTGCAGGAAGTATACCTTCAGTTTTTGCAAAAGTTACTGCTGCATCAAACACAGCTTTTTGTGGATAAGCAACAGCATCAACTATTTTTTTGTAAACCAAATAACATAGGATTGGTGCATCACCATGATATCTTAACCCACCAGCATGAATTTTTGGTGGAATGAAATTATGTCCTAAAGTATACATTTTTAAAAAAGGTGTTAATCCTGCAGTATCACCAAAATCGTATAAATATAACCCTTTTGTTAACGATGGACAAGCAGTTGGTTCTACTGCAAGAAATTTTGTATCTATTTCACCAGCAAGTTTATCAGGTACAAATGGTATTATAAATCCTCCAAAATTACTTCCGCCACCAACACAACCTATCAAAACATCTGGTTTTTCTCCAACAAGTTCTAACTGTTTTTTTGTTTCAAGTCCAATAATAGTTTGATGTAACAAAACATGATTTAAAACACTACCTAATGAATATTTTGTATCTTCGTGTGTAGCTGCATCTTCAACAGCTTCAGATATCGCAATACCTAACGACCCTGGCGAGTCAGGATTTGTTTCCAAAATTTTTCTTCCTGCATTTGTAAGGTTTGTAGGCGATGGATAAACATCAGCTCCCCATATATGCATTAAAGATCTTCTAAACGGTTTCTGATAATAACTTACTTTTACCATATAAATTGTACATTTTAACCCAAAGATGTTACATGCAAACGCTAAAGCTGACCCCCACTGGCCCGCTCCTGTTTCTGTAGTTAGTCTTTTTACACCTTCAATTTTGTTATAATATGCTTGTGCAACAGCAGTGTTTGGTTTATGAGACCCTGCTGGTGATACACTTTCGTTTTTATAATAAATCCTTGCTGGTGTCTTAAGATATTTTTCTAACTCATATGCACGAACTAATGGTGTTGGTCTCCAAAGTTTGTACACATTTAAAACTTCTTGAGGTATCTCAACCCATTTCTCGTTAGAAACTTCTTGTTGAATAAGTCCTATAGGAAATATAGAAAGTAAATCTTTTGCTTCTACCGGTTTACCAGTAGCTGGATTTATCGGTGGTGGAATTTGTCCTGCCAAATCAGATAAAATATTATACCATGCTGTAGGCATATCTTTTTCTGACAACATTATTTTTTTATCGTCCATATATTTACCTCCAAATACTAATTATCAACAAGTTTGTTTAAAAAATTTTTTAGTTCTGAATAAAACTTTGTGTTTAAAATTGTCCCAAGTAAAGGTTGTTGTTTTTGTGAATACAAATAAATTTGGTCGTCTTTATGAATTATTCCGTCTATTTTTATTTCATTAAGACTATCAAAATTTCCATCTGCTAAATTCAACAAAATTTTTTTATCATAAATTTTTAGTCCAAGTTTCGGTATCAAATCTAAAATTTTTTTTGCAGTATCAAACGATACTTTTGTTGGTATTGTAACAACAATAAGAGTATCAATATTATCTGTTGTCCTTCTTGATAAATGTTCCATCCCAGCTTCTGTATCAATTACAACATATTTATAATTTTTTGAAAGGTTTGACAAAAATGTTCTTAAAAGTTCGTTAACATAACAATAACATTCTCTTCCCTCAGGTCTTCCCATTACAAGTAAATCAAAATTTTTATATTCTAATAACGCTTCCTGAAGTTTTATTTCAACATATTCTGCTTTTGATAAACCTTGAGGTATCTGTGCAGTCCTTAATTCTTCTCTTATATCTGCAACAGTAAAGTCATATTTCAACCCTAAACTTTCAGCAAGGTTTGAGTTAGGGTCTGCATCAACTATTAAAATTGGTGTTAAATTTTTTTCTATTAAATAATTTACTATACCACAAACAACTGTGGTCTTCCCAACACCACCTTTGCCACATACTGCAATTCTTTTTGTCATTTTTTGTTCTTTATGGAAAATATACGATGTTGTAATGAAAAAATGTTTATAAACCCGCCAGCATCTTTTTGGTCATATTCTAACAACCCTTTTGATTGTTTATCAAACGAAGCAAGATTGTATTCATATAACGAATTTGGTGAAAATCTTGATTTAACAAAGATATTTCCTTTGTATAACTTTAACACAACTTTACCATTAACATATTTTTGTGTTTCATCAATTATTTTGTCTAAACTTTCACGTTTTAATGTAAACCATTCACCATTATACACTAACCTTGCATATTCTAAAGCAAGATGTTCCTTGTATTGCAATGTGTCTTTATCTAAAGTTAGATACTCTATTTCTTTGTGAGCAAAATATAACAAAGTAGCAGCAGGTGCTTCGTACACACCACGAGATTTTATTCCAACAAGACGGTCTTCAACAATATCTGTTCTGCCAATAGCATTTCTACCAGCAATTTTGTTTAGAGTTTGTATAATTTTTGTACCACCATCTTTTTCTAAAGAAAATTTACCTTCTTTTGTTGTTATTCTAACTGGTATTCCTTCTTTAAATTCAATTTCAACTTCTTCATACTCATCAGGTGCATCTTTTGGTGAAACAGTTAATTGAAACATATTTTCGTCTGGTTCATTATTTAAATCTTCAAGTATTCCACCTTCATAACTTATATGCCAAAGATTAGCATCTGAAGAATAAGGTTTTTCCTTTGTTACAGTTATTGGAATTTTATTTTTTTTTGCATACTCAATTTCATCTTCACGAGAAGTAAGTTCCCATTCACGCCAAACAGCTATAATTTTTGCTTCTGGATACAAACATCTGAATGTATGTTCAAACCTGACTTGGTCGTTCCCTTTACCCGTTGCACCATGAGACAAAATTTTAGCTTTTTCTTTTTTTGCTACTTCAACAACTTTTTTTGCAATTAAAGGTCTTGCAATAGAAGTCCCAAGTAAGTATTTTCCTTCATATACAGCATTTGCTTTTAAAACTTTAAATATGTAATCTCGTACAAATTCTTCTTTTGCATCAATCACATAAACTTTTTTAGCACCAATTTTATACGCACGAGTTTTTATCTCATCAAAATTTTCATTTTGTCCAACATCTATTACACAAGCGATAACATCTGCATTATATTTTTGTTTAAGCCAATGTAGAATGACTGATGTATCAAGCCCTCCTGAATATGCTAAAACAATTTTTTGTTTCATAATTTTACCCCTAAAAATGAAAATTCTATTGAACCTTTTTATTTTTATATAAACCTTTATTGTTAAGACACAATTTCAGTAAATTTGCTAAAACATTTTTCATTCCTTTTCTATCAACAACAATATCAACAAATCCGTGTTCAAGCAAAAATTCGGCTGATTGAAATCCTTCAGGAAGTTTTTGTTTTATTGTTTGTTCAATCACTCTTGGTCCTGCAAAACCAATAAGAGCTTTTGTTTCAGCAACATTTATATCACCAAGCATTGCAAACGATGCTGTAACACCCCCTGTTGTTGGATCAGTCAAAACTGAGATATAAGGTAATCCTGTTTTTTTAAACTCGGCACACGCAGCTGAAGTTTTTGCCATCTGCATTAAAGAAATTATTCCCTCCTGCATTCTTGCACCACCACTTGCTGATACTATTACAATTGGTAGTTTCATTTTTTTCGCTTTCTCAAAACTTAAAGTAACTTTTTCACCAACAACTGAACCCATACTCCCACCCATAAAATTAAAATCTAAAACACATAAAACAGTTTTAATCCCATTAATAGTACATACTCCACATACACATGCTTCATTAAGTTTTGATTTTTCTTTAGATTCATTTATTTTATTGTCATATTCAGGAAAATTCAAAATGTTAACAGACATATAATTTTTAGCAAACTCTTTAAAAGAACCTTCGTCAGCAATAAGTTGAATCCTCTCATATGCAGATAGTCTAAACATATACCCACATTTGGGACATACTTTATAATTTTCCAAAAGTTCTTTTTTTAACAAAATCCGATTACATGAAGGACAATTTTCAAAAATTTCTTTTGGTACTTGTACTGTTTTTTTCATATTTTTCCCTCATTAATTTTTTAATTTGTATAATTTGAGCTTTTGCACGTTCTACATATTCCTGATCACCACATAATAGTAATTCTTGCCAAATAAATAAGGCTTTTTCATAATCTCCATATTTCTTATACAAATTAGCAAGAATAGCTTTCACCATATTTGGTGCTTTACCACTTTCAACTATTTCTCTTAATTTATCTATCATCTCTAAATATTTACCACCAAGTTTATAGTAAATTGCCTGTTGGTATTTAACCAATTCCCAATAATCACTATCTGGTATATCTTTCTGAAAAAACAAATTATTAAGTCCTAATTCAACAATTTCTAACGCTTCATCAGGACGTTCAAGATTCCATGCTAACACTCCAACACCATAAAAATATACAAAACTATATAAGGGATCTAAGATTACTATACGTTTACAATAATCTTTAAATTTTTTATATTTACCCGGTTGGATTTTTGCCATATGTTCATAAATATCTTCTTTATGATATGGTTCTTCTGGTGGTGGCCCACCATAATATTGTAAAAGTTGTATCCAAGCAATATCACTTACAAATTTTCTTAAACCTAAAATAAATCCTACACCATCAATAACAAAAAACTTTTCTAAAGGTAGCCGGAATACGAAAACATTATATCTTTTATTATATTCAACAGGTTTTTTAAATAATAAATTTGTAAAAATTAAAATCATTATTAATATTGCTACAAGGGCATTTCTCATAAATCTTTGTTTTTAAACATTAGACAAGTCAAAAACAAAAATATTGTTGAATATATAACTGTATACACCAACGCTTTCAACAAACTGAACTGTGCAACAAAATAAGGACTGTCAAAATAATCTTTTAAATTAAGAAGTTGGAAATTTGGAATAATATAATAAAAAATCTCCAATAAAATCTTCACAACCACTATTTTTATTTTTTTTATCATAAACATTAATTCTGAAGTAAAATGTCCCGCTATCCATAAAAGTACAGAAGTTATAACAGCAACACTTCTTGAAGTCATAGAAACAACTGAAAATAAAGTTATTGACGACACAATAAACATTTTTAAAAAAATTGATAATATGGTAAGAAAATATTCTTTAGTAATCCCCCATTTCGATATTTTTATTAACAACATATGAAAGATACTCATAACTAAAATGCTAACAAAAATTGTAATTAATGTCCCAAAATACTTGCCTATTATATATTTTGTTCTTGAGATAGGTTTTGAAAGAACAATGTATATACTTTTTGTCTCCACATCCTGTAAAAAAAGTTCAACTGAATTTAAAATAACTAATAAAAGACAAAATAACTCTATCATTGCAATACCTGTATTCACTAACACACGTTGAGGTTGTTCAAACCCACTTAATCCAGTTAAAAGCAGTCCAAGAAAAATTAATCCTATCCCAAACAATAAAAGTACAAGATATATTTTTGTTTTTAAATTCTCTTTTAACGAAAAAATAGATATTTCAATTAAATTTTTCATTAGTTAAAAACTTTTTATAATACAAAATTGTTCTGTATTAAATATATACCTATCCCGAAGCTATACACAACTATAGTATTCACCCACCAACTTATCCATGATAAAAATTTCACTCTTTTGTTTAATATCCACATTAAAGGTATAAAAAATAATGACAAAAGGTACAATTTATTTGGTAGCAAGAATAAAAACATTATAATAACTCTGAAAATTATTGAATACATTTTTTTCTGAAAAAATTCATATGCAACAGAGTTGGTATAAAACAAACTATCAATATATAAAATAACTACACTTAAACCATAACTGCCTATTATCAAAATACAAAATATTATAACTAAAGGTTCAAATTCCCATTTAGAAGAATATGGAGAAAAAACAAATAAAAACACAATATGTATCACTTGATCCCAAAAAAAGAATAATATGTTATCTTTAATATGATAATGTCTAATATTATATGCTCGGTACTCATCTTCTATAGCATGAAAAAATGTCAAAATTGTTAAACACCAAATACCAGAAAGTTTTATTGGATAGTCAAACCAAATTTGTTTAAGTTCGTTAAAGGTAAGAACCAACCCAAGAATAAAAAATGTAAAAGAATGGACTAATACACCGTAAAAACTTCTTTTTTTCCAATTAGCAATGAAGTTTGTTTGCAAAACAAAATCTGTTAACAAATGTGCTAAAAACAACCTAAAAAATATTTTCATAATTTTGTTTTTTTACAAAATTTGACTATATTATTTCAACAACCAAACTATATTTTTATTCCAAAAATTTCTATTTCTTGTTTACGGCCACGAAGAATCACTTTACCCAACGGAATTGTTGAAATCCTATCTTTAACTTTTTCATTAACGTATTCTGAAATAATAATAGGAACATTAAACTCTTTTGTAAGTTCCTGCAACCTTGAAGCAACATTTACAGTATCACCTACAACAGTATACTCCATAAGTTGTGCTGAACCAATATTACCAACAACAGCTTCCCCAGTGTTTATTCCAGCACCCATTCGTATTTTAAACCCAAATGGGAATTGATATATTTGGTTTAATTTATTAAGTTCGTAAAACATTTCTATTACACATTTAACAGCTAAATATGGATGGTCTGGTTGTTCTACAGGAGCGTTCCAAAAAAACATTATACAATCACCTATATACTTATCAATTGTACCGTTATATTTAAATATTATATTACTCAACATACTAAAACATTCGTTTAAAAACTTTACAACTTCTTCTGCAGCAAGATGTTCAGCAATTGTTGTAAACCCACGAATATCAGCAAACGCAACTGTTATCTCTCTTTTTTGTCCACCAAGAACACTTAAACTTCCAGCAGGATCTTCCAACAATCTTTCCATTATATAAGGATTAATATATTTTGAGAAAACTTTTTTGATAAGTTTTTTCTCTCTTTGTTCAAAGAACAATTTATAAGAAAGATTACTAACTCCTATCAAAACTATATTTAAAGCAACAGGGACAAAATCTATGATTGTATAAAATTTTACAAATATAAAATATGTCAATAAATAATAACCTATAACAAAAATAAAAATCAAACTAATCGTTGGTAAAACAGCTAAGTTATAAAAAACAATACCTAATATTATACCAACTGCGGCAGAAATTAATAACAAATAACCTTTGTTAAACTTTTTATAGTATGTATGTGATAATATATTTTCAATCACAGTAGCGTGTAGTTCTACACCTGGATATGTATGAATATATGGTGTCGGATAATGATCATAAGCACCTGTTGCAGTTGAACCTATAAGTACTATTTTATCTTTAAGCCATGCTGGTGGTATAACATTACGATAAATATTTACTGCTGAATATCCAACAAACGTTGAAATAATTCTGTCAGCTTTTTTATCATAATATTCTGAAGGTCCATAATAATTAATATATATTTTTTGTGGAACAGTAGATATAATAGACATATTATCAATGTATTCTTTTACAACAACAAAATTAAAAGAATATATTATCTTATCTTCATAGTTTTTGTATAACACCATATTACGTACAACACCATCTTTGTCAGGTTCTACATTGGCAAAACCAATTTTTGCAACTTTTTGTATTTGTGGTATTGGAAGAATTAATTTTTCAACTAAAACTTTTTGAACTACATCTCCTTTTAGAACATTTTCATACATTGTTTCAAAATGTGCTGCAACAACAGTCTTTCCTTTTGCTAAAGCTGCAGCCAATTTATTATCGGACTCTGGGACACTTTTTTCAGGAAAAATAATATCAAGTGCAACTATTTCTGCACCAGATGAAACGAGATTTTCTACAATTTTTGCAACAACTTTTCTATCCCATGGCCATCTACCAAGTTCTGCAAGAGATTCTTCATCAATTTTTACAATAACTATTTTATCAGATGGTTTTTTAGGACCACGAATTTTGAACCTTAAGTCATAAAATATATTTTCAATAGGTGAGAAAAAATCAATTATGTTAAAAACTAAAGAAAAAAATATACAAAAAAATACGACGATTACCCAACTAAAATATTTTCTAAAATTAAAATTTACTCTCACAAGATCTTTTTTGTTTTAAATTAGTATTTTATAAAAAGATAAGTTATTTTGTAATTTTTATTTTAAAAACTTCGGTTTTTGTTACATTTTCTGACGAATCCTTTGCTTGAATATAAAATGTGTAAAAATCTTTTTTAAGTATTTTTGAAGTAGTGTAACTATAAAGACCTGCTTTTTTATTCCCTGCAACAAGTATCATTGGACTTTCTGTTATTATCTGATATTCATTTATTGTTTTCTTTTTTTGTATAACTTCTACAAATTTTACTTCGGTAACTTCTTTATCATCTTCAACTTCAACAAGTATTGTGTTTGCCAGTTTATACCTTATCACAGGTGTTTCTGGGAAAGAAATTCTGGGTGGAAAATCAACTATTTCAAAATCTTCAGAATTAACAACATGTTTTACATTATTTAAAAAACCAACAAGTTCTATATAATAGTTCCCTGCAAGAAAATCTTTTAATATATCAAATTCTACAGAAAACGATTTTGTTTCTAACGGCAACAATTGTACATTAAACGTTTGTGATGAAACAATAGTCCCAAACTTTGTTTTTAGAACCACATCTATTTTTGGTTTTATTTGCGAAGTAGCCGTTTTATTTTTTACAAAAAATATAACTTCTATTTTTTCATCATATTTATATTTTTTCTTAAATCTTTCTGACGAAATAACTATTTCAAAATCAGGTTTTTCTTTTATAACAATTTTTTCTTCTTTCTTTTCCTCGCTTACTACTTTTTCTTCTTTTACCAACTTTTTTTCTTCAGGTACAACTACTTTAGAAGGTGTAGAAATAGAAACCATATTTTCAAAAAAAGTTGTTTTAACTACCTCTACTGGTTTTTTAATCAAAACAGAATATAAACGTTCTTTTTTATCCGGCAACAGTTCATCTAATTTTGTTAAAAACAAAAAAGTATTTTTTTCTTTTAAAATATCGTTATTAAATTCACAAATTAAATCATAATCCTGCCCTTTTTTTAAAGCAATAATATAGTCATTAAAAATTTTTTGTTTAACATTTTTCTCTGTTAAATAAAAAGAAATATGAAAAACAGAATCTTTAATTGCAAAAATTTTTATTGGAATTTTGACAGTAGATGATGAAAAATCAATTTTATCTGTTTCAACAATAACTTTTATTCTTGAGGAGTTAACAATTATTTTTACAAATAAGAAAAATATACCAATAATTAACAGTGGAATAAAATATATTAGTTTATTGTACTTCATCAAACTTTTTTTTGATATTCCTCAACAAAAATTCTATATTACAAATTTTTTTTATTTCTATCTCAGAAATTATTTTTGTTAATTCTTTTGATTCACAACAAAGAGTAATAAAATCTTTTTTATTCAACAATGCTTCATGCGCTATAGGTTGAACAATTTCATATGCTTGTTGTCTACTTAAACCTCTTTTAACAAGTTCGGAAAGAAGTGTCTGAGAATAAAAAGTGTTGTAAGATTTCTTCAAATTTTCTTGCATATTCTCAGGATATACTATAATATTTTTTATTATTTCTGTAAACCTATAAATAATGAAATCTGTTGCAATACTAATATCAGGCAAAATTATACGTTCAGCTGACGAATGTGATATATCACGTTCATGCCATAAAGCAACATTTTCATACCCAGCAATTGTATAACTTCTGATCAATCGTGCTAACCCACAGATATTTTCAGATAAAACAGGATTTCTTTTGTGTGGCATAGCAGAAGAACCTTTTTGACCTTTAGTAAACATTTCTTCAACTTCTAAAACTTCTGTTCTTTGTAGATGTCTTATTTCTGTTGCAAATCGTTCTAATGACGCAGCAATATTTGCTAATGTGGTAAGATAATATACATACCTATATCTTGGGACAACTTGTGTTGAAACGGGTTCTGCAGAAAGGCCTAAGTTTTCTAAAACTTTTTTCTCAATCTCTACAGAAAGTTGTGAATATGTACCAACAACACCGGAAATTTTGCCTATACTTACTATTCTTTTAACATAATTTAACATTTCATAATGCTGTTTTATTTCGTAATACCAACCTAAAAGTTTGTATCCAAAAGTAATAGGTTCTGCATGAACACCATGTGTACGGCCTATCATTACTAAATCTTTATATTTTAAAGCTTGAGATTTTAACACTTCTAATAGATTTTCTAACCTTTTTAACAAATGTTCACAACTAAGTTTTAGTTGTATAGCAGTTGCTGTATCTAACACATCAGATGAAGTAAGTCCAAAATGTATCCATCGTGCTGAGTTGCTACCAACAGATTCACTTAGCTGGTCTACAAAAGCAGCTATATCATGTTTGGTTATTTGTTCTATTTGTTTTATACGTTCTATATCTAATTTAATTTTTTTCACAATTTCATCATATTCATTTTTTGGTACAATTTTTTCTTCAGCAAGAACTTTTAGTACTTCAAGTTCAATCTCCATCATTATTTGAAACCTTTTTTCTTCAGACCATATTTCTGCCATCTCAGGCAAAGTATACCTAGGTATCATATTACACCACTCCTCTAAAAATAAAGAAATTTAACAACAAAATTGTTTAATAAAATTTTAATTATTTCTTCTTTCTAGCCAAAGTTAAATTTTCTCCAGTTTTTTCGTTGTAAGCAGTAATAACTTTTTCTTCAATATGTTGTCTCAATTCGTTTGTAATAGGATGTGCAATATCTTTGTGAGCTCCATCACTTGTTTTTCTTGATGGCATAAAAATTTTTGCACCGTTTTCAACTTCAACAATACGTAAATTATGTACTACAAACTGATTGTCCAAGGTTATCGTAGCGTAAGCTTTTACTTTTTTTTCTTTTCTTTGTGGATAGATTCTTACTTCTGTCACTTGCATATGTTTTTACCCTCCTGATCATTAAAATATACTTTTAACAACAAAGAACTTGCATTTTTTAAGTTCTTTGTGTTTTTCAGCTTTTTTTTTAATTGCCAAAATTTCTTTTTTGTGTTCACTTAAAACAAAAAAACATGATCCTGAACCTGTCATACTAACAATATTGTTATCAGCAATAAGTTGTAATTTCTCTTTAATATCTCTCAATTTAGGGAACAAATCAAATGCTGGTTGTTCAAGATCGTTTTGAACAATATTTTCAAACTTTTTTTGTATTAATAATTCAATAATTTCTTTCTTGTTTACTTTTTTATTTATTGAAAATTTCTTATCATAATTTTGATAAACTTTTTTTGTAGATAATACTATGTTTGGATATACTAACAAAAACCACAGAGGTTTTTTTTTCCAAGGTGGCGATAACTTTTTAACTTTCTCACCAGTGGATTCAGCTATGCACAGACCTTTATATAAAAAAAAAGGGACATCTTTACCTATTTTTGCAGAAAAAAGAACTAACTCTTTCTTTGTCATCTTCAAACCAAAAAGTTTTATTAACCCTTCCAACACAGCAGCTACGTCTGACGATGCGCCACCAAGACCACTTCCCAAAGGTATATTTTTTTTCAACTCAATTTTTATCCCTTGTTTAATTTTATACTTTTTTTTAAACAAATCTACAAGGTTATAACACAAATTTTTTTCTCCTTCAATAGATTTTACATTACATCTGATAACAATCTCATCTTTTGACAAAACTGATAATTTTATTTCGTCAAACAAAGATACTGTTTGAAGGACAGAAAAAATGTTGTGATATCCATCTTTACGCCTACCTAAAATCTTTAACAAAAGATTAACTTTTGCTGGTGCTTTTAAAAACATTTTTTATTTCCTTCAATTTCTTTTTAACATTTTTATTTTTTGGATTAAGTTTTAACGATTTCGTATAATATTCATATGCTTGCTGAAATTTGTTTAATTTTAATTTTACATCACCAATATGTTCATACACCACAGGATCATTACAATCTTTTATTTGTTCAAACAACTCTTCAGATTTTTCATACAATTCTTTTCTATAATACACCCATGCAAGAGAATCTATGTACGCATAGTTGGTTGGTTCATATGAAAGAGCTTTTAATATAAGTTGTTCTGCTTTATCAAGATTAATGTTTTTGTCAGCATAAAGATAACCAAGATAGTTCAACGCTTCATGGTCAGTAGGATCTTGTTCTATTGCTTTGTTCATATAATATTCTGTTTTATCAAAATTACCAAGTTGGTCATAACATACACCTAAATAAAAATTTATACGTTTAAATGTAGAAGATATTGACTCAAGTTCATACAAAATATTTATTGCATTTTTATATTCTTTGTTGTCATAATAAAAATAAAACAACATCAATTTTGTAATTTCAGAATTAAATTTTTTGTTAGCCGTAATAAGAATTTTTTTTGCTTTGTTATGTTTTTTTGACAAAACAAAATAATATGCAAGTTTAACATAAGGTGTTTCATCAACATCTTTAGAATATTTAATATATTTTTGCATATATTTCGCAGCTAACAACGGTTTGTTTTTATATTCGTAGAACAAAGATATATAAAAATAATATTCTGGCAAAAATTCTTTTTTTGGTATCTTCAATATTTTATCAAGATATTTTTTGGCTTTATCAAGATCTTTTTTTGTCACAAGTAACGAAAACAATACAGCAATTGACTTATAATTCTTTGGTGCGACTTCTACATATTCTTCGTATTTTTGAATAAGTGAAGAATAGTCTGTAGTTAATAATAAAAGATTATCCAACAATTGAACAACATCTTTTTGTTGTTCAGGCACTTTTTTTAAATATTCTTTTGCTTGTTGTACATTACCAACTTTGTAATTTAAAATTGCTATTGGTAAATAAACACTTGTGTCTTCTGGGTTAAGTTTTATATATTTCTCATAGTATTCTAACGACTTTTTTTCGTCAAACAAAGAATATAATTCTGCAAGTTTTAATAAAGCATCTTTATTGTCTTGCTGTAATGAAACAATTTTTTCAAACAATTTTATCGCTAATTCTTTATAATCATACAGTAATAAAAGATTTGCTATATCGCTTATTGTATCAATATCAACAATATTTTCCATTATTTTGTTTAATATGTTTTTTAACTTATCAGTGTCATCAGTAAGAATATAAAGATACACCAGTTGTTGATAAACATAAGAAGCTTGTGGGTCTTCTTGTAAAACTTTTTCAAATTTATCTATAGCAGATTTATAATTTTTGTTTTGTATATCTATAAGTCCTTGTGTATAGTAATAATAACTTTGTTTAAAAGCTGAAAACAATATAGTTGTAATGACCAAAAAAGATAGTAAAATTATTTTTTTCATACAACAAAATTTGTTAATTCTCCTATATTTTGGATTTTTACAACAACTTTATCTCCTCTTTTCATTGGTCCTACATTAGGTGGTGTACCTAAACTTATAACATCGCCTGGATATAAAGTCATAATTTTTGATACAAAACTTATTACTATTTCGACATCAAATATCATATTTTTTGTATTAGAATTTTGTACAATTTTATCATTAAGCAATGTTTGTATATTTAAATTTTTTGTATCTACATTAGGTACAATCCAGGGCCCCATTGGTGCAAAAGTATCAAACGATTTAGCACGTGTCCATTGACCATCTTTTCTTTGTAAATCTCTTGCAGTAACATCGTTAAAACAGGTATAACCTAAAATATAATCTTTAACATTTTCTACAGGAACATCTTTTGCAGTTTTCTTAATCACAACAGCAAGTTCTCCTTCATAATCAAGTTGCCCAACATATGAAGGATATATAATATTATCTTTATCACCTATTACAGCTGATGGTGGTTTCAAAAATATGATAGGTTCTTCAGGAATAGGCATATTAAGTTCTTTTGCGTGATCAATATAATTTAATCCTAAACAAACAATTTTGGTAGGTTTTGTTGGCGGAAGAAATTTTATTTCTTTGGTAAGAACAAATTTTTTATTATCAACAACAAAATCTTTTTCAAAATAATTTGGTAGTACCTTTTGAAAGGTACCAGAATTAAAATCTATAACAATATAACTTTCTTCGTTATCATACAAAACACGTGCATATACAATATTATTCATCTAAAAATTTGCTCCACAAAAAACTAAATCTGTAAAACATCAAACATGGTATATAACCCTGCTGGTTTGTCTTTAACCCATTTCGCAGCAAAAATAGCTCCTTTTGCAAAAGTTTCTCTTGAAGTAGCAATATGTTTTAGCTCTATTCGCTCACCATAAGTAGAATATATTACTGTATGTTCTCCTACTATATCTCCACATCGTATCACATTTATACCAACTTCATTGTTCTTACGTTCACCTATTATACCGTTACGACCATATACAAACTCTGTCTCAGGCTTTATATTTTTTATAACCTCCATAATTTTTTTTGCAGTACCAGATGGTGCATCTTTCTTTTTGTTATGATGTGCTTCTATTATTTCTATATCATAATTTTTGTCTTTAAGAACATTCGTCAAAAATTCAACAAGTTTAAAAATTAAATTTACTCCCAAACTCATGTTCGGAGATAAAACTATTGGAATTTTCTCAGAAGATTTTTTTATATTATTCAATTGTTCTTCAGAATGACCAGTTGTACCTATAACTATTGGCTTTTTATATTGTAAACAAAGGCGTAACACCTCTTGTGTTCCTTCGGGAGAGGAAAAATCAATAACAACATCCGTAGAAGAAATATATTTCTCTAATGTAAGTTCTACAACAGGCAAGTTATCATAAACTTTTGTTGGTCCTTTAAGATCAGCAAGGCCAACAATAGAAATTTCTTTATCTTGTAAACAAACTTCTATTATTGTTTTTCCCATCCTACCTAACGCACCATTAATTGAAACATTCACCATATTTGTCTCCTATCTTATTTTTCTCTTTCTATAGGTTTCACTTCTATAGGAACTATGATCTGTATTGCATTTTTATTTATTACCAAACGTTTTACTTGAGTCCTAATTAACTCACCAGTAGTTAAATTTTGGATATCAGCATTTGTTACTTCTAAAAAACTTTTTTCACCAACTTTTTCCATACGTTCACCAGCAACATCTATAATCTCAGAGATACGATGTAGCAAATATTTTTTAAACAAATATTTTAGTTTTGGTCTTATTTTTACAAACCCTGTGATTAAAAATTTATCAGTATAAATCGCTAATGGTACTTCTATGATTTTTTTAGCCATTTTGTATTACTACTTAAATTTTATTTCTCTTCTTTATATTCAGCATCAATTACTTCTTTACCTTCTTTTTTAGTTTCTTCTGTTTGCTGTCCTGCAGTAGGTCCTGTTGCAGTCTGTGTCTGTCCTGTACCTTTGTATACTGCTTCGCCTAACTTATACGAAGCTCTAAGTAAATTATCTTTAGCTCTTCTTATTTCATTTATATCATCAGATTTAAGTTTTTCTCTTGCTTCATTTAATGCACGTTCTATTCCCAAACGTTCTTCTTGTGTAAGTTTATCACCATATTCTCTTAACGATTTTTCTGTAGAATAAATTAACCCATCTAAGTTGTTTCTCTCTTCTACTAACTCTCTACGTTTTCTATCCTGTTCAGCAAACTGTTCTGCTTCTTTAATCATACGGTCAATCTCTTCTTTTGACAACTTTTGTGGTGCAGTAATACGTATAGATTGTTCTTTACCAGTACCTAAATCTTTTGCTGAAACATGTAATATACCATTCTCGTCAATATCAAATGTTACTTCAATCCGTGGTACACCACGTGGTGCTGGTGGTATCCCATCAAGATAAAATCTACCCAAGGAGACATTATCAGCAGCCATTGGTCGTTCACCTTGTAAAATATGAATTTCTACAGATGTTTGGTTATCTACTGCAGTAGTGAATATTTCAGATCTTCTTGTAGGAATAGTAGTATTTCTTTCTATAAGTTTTGTAAACACTCCTCCTAAGGTTTCAACACCTAAGGAAAGAGGGATAACATCTAAATGAACTATATCTTTGATTTCTCCAGCTATAATACCAGCTTCAATTGCTGCTCCCATTGCTACACATTCCATCGGATCAATACCTCTTTCTACTTTTCTTCCAACATAATCTTCTAAAAACTTTATAACAATTGGCATTCTGGTTGGCCCACCTACAGGGATTATCCTCGTTATATCTTTTAACGAAGTTATACCACTGTTAGGTTTTGATCTTGCATCTTCTATAGCTTGGTCAATAACTTTTGCACAACGTTCTACAATAGGACGGACAAGTTGTTCAAGAGTAGCACGTGTAATTCTCATAGTAAGATGTTTTGGACCAGATGCATCAGCTGAGATAAAAGGTAAGTTTATTTCTGTTTCTAAAACACTTGAAAGTTCAATTTTTGCTTTTTCCGCTGCTTCACGAATTCTTTGCATTGCCATCTTATCATTTCTTAGATCAATTCCTGTTTCTCTTTTGAACTGTTCAACAATATATTCAATTAAAGCGTTATCCATATCAGTACCACCAAGTTGTGTATCACCAGCAGTCGCTATCACATCAAAACTTTTTGCTCCACCTGCTTCCCAAAATCTCATTATTGTAACATCTAAAGTACCTCCTCCTAAGTCAAACACCAAAATCTTTTCCTCATGGCCAGCTTTATCAATACCATAAGCTAAACATGCGGCAGTAGGCTCGTTTATGATTCTTACAACTTCTAATCCTGCGATAGTTCCGGCATCTTTAGTTGCTTGTCTTTGGTTATCATTAAAATAAGCAGGTACTGTTATTACTGCTTTTTCAACTTTATCACCCAAAAATGCTTCAGCATCACGTTTAATTTTTTGTAATAAGAAAGCTGCCAATTGTTGAGGAGTATATTCTTTCCCATATATTTTATATTTATAATCCGTCCCCATTTTACGTTTAAAAGCATAAACAGTACCTTCAGGGTTGGAAACCGCTTGTCTTCTTGCAGGTTCTCCAACAAGAAGTTGGCCATCTTTAGTAAATGCAACATATGACGGGAACGCTTTCCCACCAACTGTTGTTCCTTCAGCTGCTGGTATAATTGTAGGTTTACCTCCTTCTAAAACAGCTGCTGCTGAGTTTGAAGTACCTAAATCTATACCTATAATTTTTGCCATAGGCTATCTCCCTCCTTGTGGTTAAATAAATTTGAACTATCTTCTCCTAAAACTATTTGATGCAAAAAAACAATTTTGGTTTCTAACAATGACTAAAACAATGTAAGTTGTTGCTGCGAAAAATCATCTTTTGGTTCACCTTTATTAGTCCATCTGATACTAATCTTACCATATTCACCATCATAGCCAGGGAATATATCAACTTCGCCATTACGTACTTTTAATATACCTTCAACAATTTTTAGATTTATTTTTTTCTTCAATTCGTCTTCAGTTAAATAAAGTAAAACATCAAATTCAGAACTAACCTGTGTGACTATATACAAATATTCGTTTAAAGTTTTTTGTGTACCTTTACCAGAACCTAACGCATCTGCTATTACTTCCATAAGAGGGATAACATTTTTATAAGAAATAGCATCCTCAGGTACAAATCCTTCTTCACGATCTGCTAATTGTTCAACTCTATTCAACACACCAATTGTAAGTTTTTTTCCGCATACTGGACATATATACTTATATTTTTTTGTTTCTTTTGGTGAACAACAAACCTTACAATTTCTATGACCATCATAATGATACTTTCCTTCTTCAGGAAAAAATTCTATTGTATACAAAAATTTTTTTCTATCTTTATTTTTTATAATTGACACTATCTCAGTATAAATATCCTTGCAATTATCCTCAATCTCAAAAACATTTGCTTCACGAGCAATATTTTGTGGTGAATGAGCATCAGAGTTAGAAATTAAAGTTATCCTATCAAGTTTTGATAAACGCCAGTTCATTTTAGGGTCTGAAGATAATCCTGTTTCAATACTATATATATATTTATAGTATTTTCCAAAACAATCTTCAATAGAATCAAACCCGCTTAATGAACCAAAAACAGAAAAATGTGGTGTCCATGCATGTGCTGGCACAATAAGCGCTTTATCTGTTAT
>Ga0078972_1007518_pt1 | contig 24121 bp, 21 predicted proteins | sample YelNatPaOPGAMG01_FD_67568 | JGI IMG/M metagenome (GOLD analysis project Ga0078972, IMG submission 67568) | Hot spring thermophilic microbial communities from Obsidian Pool, Yellowstone National Park, USA - OP-RAMG-01 (SPADES assembly) (version 2) | ecosystem: Environmental > Aquatic > Thermal...
TAGGAGAAGCTTTAAGAAGAATTGAGGAAGGCGCATCCATGATTAGGACCAAGGGTGAACCCGGAACCGGGAATGTTGCAGAAGCAGTCAAGCACATAAGGATTGTGAACAACGAGATTAGGAGGCTGAGGATACTTTACGAGAGCGGAGATGAGCAGGAACTCATCAGAGCGGCGAGAGAGCTTAAGGTATCTTACGATCTGGTGTTAGAGACCGCTAGGCTGGGTAGGCTTCCTGTTGTGAACTTCGCAGCAGGAGGGATAGCTACTCCAGCTGACGCAGCACTTATGATGAACCTGGGTTGCGACGGCATCTTTGTGGGCTCAGGTATATTCAAGTCAGCTGACCCGAAGGAGAGGGCTAGAGCGATAGTCTTAGCGACCACCTACTATGATGATCCTAAGACTGTGGCAGAGGCGCAGAAGATGGTTGACGAAAGTAAGTCTATGCTGGGTCTCGACGTCAAGAACCTCGAGCTGAGGATGCAGGAAAGAGGGACATCTTGAAGCTGAGAATAGGTGTCTTAGGTATACAAGGAGCGATAGAGGAGCACATAGCGGCAACGAACCAAGCGTTAAAAGAATTAGGTAGAGAAGGAGAAGTTCTCATCGTCAAGAAACCTGAGGAGGTCAAGAGCATAGACGGCCTAATAATCCCAGGAGGCGAAAGCACGGTAATAGGGTACACCTCCATACTCACAGGTCTCTTCACAGCCATCAGAGATAGGGCGATGCAGAACATGCCTATTCTAGGCACATGCGCTGGACTCGTTCTGCTTGCGAAGAGGGTGTACGATAGGGTCGTTGGGGAGGTAAGGCAGCCGCTACTAGGTCTATTAGACGTTACTGTTGAGAGGAACGCCTTCGGTAGGCAAAGAGAGTCCTTCGAAGCCCAAGTAACAGTTGAGGGAATAGAGGGGGGCGACTACCCAGCAGTATTCATAAGAGCACCAGCGGTCAAAGAAGTCAGCGGAAACGTGAAGGTGATATGCACACTCGGCTCAACGGTAGTTGGTGTAAAGCAGGATTCAATACTTGGGCTATCCTTCCACCCAGAGCTGACCAGCGACCTCAGAATCCACAAATACTTCATAAAGCTAATTGAAGAAACATCTTCGATTAGTTAACCCACACCTACACTTAAGAAAAGTAACCTTTCCAGTCAAATAACACATTTGAAAAGCCGCTTCACACAAGCTGAAAGAGGATATAGGCGAGAACTATACGAAAACTCAACCCATTCAGCAGCAGGCTATTACGCCATATTCTTGGGGGATTTTTCCAGCGATGTCATGGCAGAGTGGTTTTGCTATTAAATGAGTTATTCCCCTAGTCCAAATTTCACTTTAAAGACATATCTAGCTACTATAATCGCAGCCCATAACACAGCTAAATAAACTACGCTGCCAGCTGCTGCTTCACACCACCTCCCTAATTCAAAGTATTCGAATATAGCTACAGGACCATACTCGGCGCCAGGAGCTGTTAATAGGATAACCGCCTCTATATTTCTCATAGCCTCCATGAAGATATAAAAGAAACCAGCTATCACACTGCCCTTGAGAAGTGGTAACACGATCTTGGTGAACACGGTCCTAAATTTTGCGCCGTGTATGAAAGCCGCATCGTCTAACTCTCGATGTATAGTAATCAAAGATGCTGAGGAGTTGCGAAGAGCGTATGGAAAGAAAGCTATTACTAGCGCTAAAAGTAGGGCCCAAGGCGTTTGATAAAGAGGTGTCTCTATTAATAGAAGCAGAATGCCTAGTCCCAGTATCATGGGAGGAAAGCTAAGGGGCATGGTTCCGCCTACTTCAAAGCCCTTTGTTAGTGCTACTTTACTCCGCTGAGTAACATAGGCCATTATGGTTGAAGCTAACACGGTAATAGCTGCTGCGGCGACTGATAAATAAATCGAGTTATAAAACCCGCTTACAAAGCTAGGGTGACTAAACACGCTGAAGAAGTTATTTAGCGTGAAGTGGTCTTTAAAGTTAATGAAGGTTGCATAATCATAGAATGGAATGAAGGCTAGTATGAGCAGTACTAGGAAGGGGATTAAGATACCAACTAGGAAGTAGAGGATCACTACCCCTAGCGTTAAGTATCTCCATTTGCCGATGGATATGGCTCTGGCTCTATAACCCTTGCCCGTTATTACAGCAAACTTCTCCGAGCGCCTCGTAACTTGTATGTAGATTAATACAAGCACCACAGTTACCATTACTAAGATGCTGCTGTAGGCCGTCCCGAGTCCAGGGTTATTAGTTAGTGCTACCGCATCGTAAACCTTAGTTATAAAGACGTAAATTCCCGCTGGTATGCCCTGTAAAGCAGGAGTGGTAAACGACTTTATAGCCCTTAATAAGTTTAGAATTAAGATTGAAAGGAAAATCGGTGTAACTAGGGGAAAAGTAATCTTTATAGAAGTTTTAAGAGGACCAGAACCAGCTACATATGCAGACTCCTCGAAAGAAGGATCGAATCTTAAGAATACAGGAAGCATAAAAAGGTAAGTAAGGGGTACCAGAACTAAACCAAAGACCCAAATCATAGCCCCCATAGAAAAAGCGTTAAAGACTTCAATATTAAGTCCAAACCAGTCTCGAAGCAGGTTGTTCAGCACACCAGAGGTAGGTGCTAAGAGCACAATCCAAGCTATATTTTTGGCTATTGGAGGCATTAATACTGGATATAGAGGTAAAAGCTCCACTATAATCTTGCCCGGTGTATCGGTTCTGGCTACAATCCAAGCCAGTAGTGCGCCCAGTGATGTACCTAGCAAGGCTGAGCCGACAGCGTAAACTGCTGTGTTTGCGAAGAGTGGTAAAATATCAGGCGAAGTAAAAGCCGTGATATAATTGCTTAACGTAAATCCCACGTACTCTCCAAAGCGTGTAGTAGTAAAGCTACCATAGAACACCATAATCATTGGAAGTAAAAGTATTAGAAGGAAAAAGAGGTTAGAAATTAGCGGCCAAAATCCACCTATTTTTATAAAAATAATAAGATCAAGTAGTTTTCTATTCATCACTTGACACCGTCACTTTATGGCTACCGCCTCCACTTCAATCATAGCTCCCCTTCTCGCCAAGGCTGTAACCCCTACAGTTGTGATTGCCGGAAGGGCATCCCCAGGTAGAAACTTGGCCCTCACCTTCCTTAGCTCTTTCAAAAACCTTAGATCCGTTATATAAATGTTAAGTTTTACAACGCTACTAAAAGATAATCCGACGTGTTCCAAGGCCTTCTTTAAATTATCGAAGGCCAGCTCGGTTTGCTTTGTAAAGTCTTTAGATATCACTCTCCCCCTCCTCACTGGCACTTGACCTGAAATAAAGTAAATAGTCTTCATATCTTTTGCTTCCACTATGTGTGCATAACCTTTGGGTGTAGGGAGGCTAGGTGGGTTGATGGACACCCTGCTCAAGCGTATCACACAGTCAATCTTGAGGCGTATTTTATGGCGCTTATAATGTTTTGGTAAGTGCCACAGCGGCAAAGATTACCTGCTATAGCCTCTAGAATCTCGTCTAATGTAGGGGATGGATTAACCCTTAGTAAGGCATATGCAGCCATGATAAAGCCTGGAGTGCAGTAGCCACATTGTAGAGCATGCATTTCTATGAAAGCACGTTGGAGGGGATGAGTATCCGAGGACGATAATCCTTCTATCGTTAAGATCTCTTTATCTTCTGCTTTTAAGGCTGGATACAGGCACGAATAAACCGCTCTGCCATCTACGATAACAGTGCACGCTCCGCAACCCCCATAGTCGCATCCTCTTTTAGTGCCAGTAAAACCCAAGTAATCCCTTAAGACTCTATTAAGGCTGTCGTATGGCTTTACTTTAACCTTAAAGCTTTGGCCATTGATTTTTAAGTTAATTAGCTTCTCCATCCCATCATCGCTCTCTCATATGCTGTGAGTATCGATCTTATAGTTAACGTTTTAGCCAGTTCTTTCTTATACTCAGATGAACCGTGGATGGATGGGATCGGAGTGGTTTCATCAAGCCTTCTTAGGATTCCTTTCAAGTAGTTAGGCTCCGGTCTTCTATCTAATAAAGCCCTTTCCACCTCGACGACTTCAAAAGGTTTTTGGTCGTAGTTACCTAGGAAAACTTTTGCACTCTTAATGAAACCATCCTCGTCAACACTAACGACACAAGATACTGTCACTAACCCATAATCAAATCTAGTCCTCCCAAACTTGATGAAGGAACTGCCAACACCCTTGGGGAGCTTAGGTAAGAGTAACTCTTTAACCAGCTCCCGGTTTAGATCACGTGAAAGAAAACCAGTTATAAAGTCTTTAACCTCTTTTACTCGCTCACCGTTAGAACCAGCTATTACTACTTTAGCGCCTAGCGAGCTAAGCGCTACAGGGGGGTCATAGAAGGGAATAGCAGAACATACGCTTCCACTTATAGTTGCTACATTCTTCACTTGCATTGGTTTAACAGCTTTGATTGCCTCCCATATGCTCATATATTGAGGGTTACGTAGGAAGGTGGCCTCCTCCAGCAGCCTACTGAAGGTAACACAGCTTCCTATTCTATAGTGTGCTTCATCTTCCAGTATGTAATCAAGACCAGCCTTCTCTAAATCTACGAAGACTTCAACATCTTGTAAAAGGCCCCTTTCGTACAATTCGAAGATAGTAGTACCTCCTCCTATTACCGTAGCGTTTCCGCTCTTCAGTAAATCACAAGCCTCTTCCAAATTCCTCACTTTGACATAATCATTAATCAAGGTCCTACTACCTTACGTTTATAATGATTCCAAGCATAACCTATTGTCACGCTTAGTTGGTGCTTCATAAGTTTAGTGGCTTCTTGTTCATCTCTTATCAGATTTGGTGGTTCCTTACCAGCCAGCAGCTGCATCTCCGCTGCTCTTTCTAGCCAGATACTAAGGATGCACGCCTCCTCGACACTAGAACCCACGATTACAGCACCGTGATTAACCAGAAATATCGCTCTATGAGTGCCTAGAGCTTGTGCTAAAGTTTTGCCTTTCTCTAACGTGTCTATCATCCCAAAGTAGTCATATGTGGGTACACCATCTAGGAAGGGAAGAGCAACTTGGTGAAGGGGTTTAAGAGGGACGCCTGCTATAGCTAGGACCGTAGCGAACTTAGAATGTGTGTGTATTACACTCTTCACATCATCCCTTCGCAGGTATATCGCTTGGTGCAGTGGCGACTCTAGGGGAGGAGGTTGACTACCTTCAATCACTTCACCGTTCATGTTTAATGAGATTAGGTCCACCTCACTCAAATAGGAGAAAGATGCGAACCTTGGAGTAATCAAGAAGGTATCGGCGGAAGCTCGGGCACTAAGGTGACCTGTATAATCTAGCAGCCCTTCACTATATAAGATCTTAGAAGCATCTACGAGCTTCTGCTTTAACGAGGCTAAGTCCAAGAAGGCATCACGTCTCTTGCAAACACCTTGATATCTTTTATTATCTTGTCGAAAGTATGTGCCATAAATTTTAATTCAAAATAGCTGACGCCAACATCCTTGAAAGCTTCTAAACGCCTGTTTATATCTTGAATAGTCCCGCATAAAGTCCAAGAAGGATCTGATATGCCTCGCTCTTTGAAGGTAGTTGAGGTGACCTCACGTACTTCCTCCTCCGTTTCACCTATGTATGCAAAGGTTTCTAAGGCCACGGTAAAAGTGGTGAAGTCCCTTCCATTCTTTTTCAGATATGATTCAAGAATTGGTAGCTCTTTTTTAAAGCGGTTTACTGTTTGATTTAGTCCAGGTATCCAGCCGTCTGCTAAGCGTGCAGCCCTTTCTAGGGCTTCAACGCTTCTCCCAGCATACCAGATGGGGAAGGGTTTACATCGCGGGAACATGACGAAATCTTCAAATTTGAAATATTTTCCTCGGAAAGAATGTTTTTCCTTATCAGAGAAGCAGACTTCCCTTATAATCTTTAGAGACTCCTCCATAATTTGACCCCTCTTATTCCACGGTACGTTCATCATCTGATATTCCCTCATTATATCTTCGCCGCCTCCCAGGCAAACGCTTATTATCAGCCTGCTGTCTGTCAGTGCTGCTAGCGTGGATAATTGCTTAGCCAAGATTAAGGGATGCCTAAGCGGAGCTATAATAGCTGCTGTGCCCAGCTTTATGCGTTCAGTTAAGCCAGCTACATATGCCAATGTAGTTAAACTCTCGTATAGATATGGAGGGTTACCTAGGTTATCTACAGCTTCCTTTGTTCCGGCGGATAGATGGTACTTGCTTTCATAGGGCCAATGTATATGATCGTGAACCCAAACAGAATCATAACCGTACTCCTCTGCTAGTTTAGCTACTAGAACGATGTTTTCCTTTGAGGCAAAAGGTCCATCTTGAGGTAGACGTGCGCCAAACTTCACGGGAACAAGTTTTATGTAATCACGATATAAACATTATGTGGTGTAGCAACTCTTAAATATTTCTCATAATTTTATTTATAGGGTAAACTTGCATTTACTGGGGGTTATAGAGGAAGTAGAGTTATCGGATATAAAACCGTCGAATAATCCATTAAGAAAAGATGTATGTGAAGGTTTAGAGGAGCTGATGCACTCTATTAAGATGATAGGGCTTGTGAACCCTATAGTCGTAAGGCCCATCAATGACAGCTGTTTTGAGATAATAGCTGGACACCGTAGGTTCCAAGCTTGTAAGCAGTTAGGTTGGAAAAAGGTGCCTTGCCAAGTTGTGGACCTAGATGAAAGAAAGGCCTATGAGTTGGCTTTAGTTGAGAACATTCAGGCAAAAAGCCTTAACCCGATCGAAGAGGCATTAGCTTTTAAGAAGTATGTTGATGAGAAGGGTTGGGGTAGCGTATCTGAATTAGCTAAGCGAATAGGGAAAAGCCAAAGTTATGTTAGCGCAAGATTATCACTCCTTAAGTTACCAAAGGAGATTCAAGAAGCAATTATTAGCCGGCAGATAACTCCTACTGTTGCCCAAGAGCTTGTTACCTTATCTAACCAGCAGATGTTGGCGTTGTTCGACCAAATAAGAGCTCACAAGCTAAGTAGAAGCATTGTTAGGCGGATGAAGCGTGAAATATGTAGCGAAAAACAGGTTACGGACGATAGTTTTTTACTACCTATTATCCACACTGATGCACATCACCAAAAAATTCGGATGCTAACTTTGTATAAAAGCGTCCTCAAACTAGCTTTGCAGCGGATTAACGAAGTACTCAGTAAGATGGAGGGGGAAGAAGATGGGGTGCTTTTCCTCATACTTTTAGAGCTAAGGCAGAAACTTAATAATTTAATCGACGAAGTCATCAAGATTACGATGAAGACTAGAAGACTTGAGAAGATTGCTTAAGTCTTACCCTCTGTAACCTTCTTGTACTCTTCTTCGGCTGCCTTGATACATTTAAGACCGTATTGCACATAACAGGTCATACCGGCTAGAAAGAAACAAAGCGCCATAGCTTCATGTATCATCTCAGGCGTCGCCCCTTCTCTTATAGCCTTCTTAGTGTGGAGAACACCAGGTCCTTCTTCCCCGCCTCCCTTGCCTGAAACCACTTCGATGACGACTGAAATAATTTCTTTGATATACTTAGGTAAAGCGCCTTGAGGATCCTTCTTGCTGGGCAAGATAGCCCTTCTAAAAATAGCAAACCCCTCTAACATTAAAGGATTATACTTAGCCATTGTGAGGTGTGATGGTCTGAGACCTCCAAACTCTTCCTCTAAATATTCTCTTATCTTTTCAGGGATTCTTTTGACGAGTTCTTCTTGGGACATATGGATTTATGTTTTCTCTTATTCTATATAAGGATTTTGCGGGAAACGGGTTTAAACAATAGGATGTTGTTTAACTTTAAATTGTAAGTTAGGCTAGAGTGATTTTAGAAATGGAAAAGCTAGAATATGTGTCGGATTACGTAATAGGGTTGCTAAAAGGGTTAGGAGTAGAGTATATTGCGGTAAATCCTGGTGCAAGCGTAAAGGCCCTCCTTGATTCAACGACTTATTTGGAGGATGAAGCACCCAAGATAATATTGTGTCTTCATGAAGAAATAGCTGTAGGGGTAGCTCATGGATACAGTAAAGCCAAGGGTAAGCCTATGGCTGTTTTGTTACACGATGTAGTAGGTCTTCTGAACGCTTCTATGGCTATATTTAACGCTTGGTGTGACAATTCACCCTTAATGGTGGTAGGCGGCACGGGACCGCTACGTGTAGAAAAGAGGAGACCGTGGATAGATTGGGTACATACTGCCATTTCTCAAGGGAAGTTCGTTGAGGATTTTGTGAAGTGGTATGACCAACCAACAAGTTTAGAAGGCTGCGTCCTCTCCTTGATCAGAGGATATAGGGTTGCTATGAGTGACCCGAAGGGCCCAGTTTATGTATGTTTAAGTCAGGACTTACAGGAGGAAAGGTTAGGAGATCGGTTCGTACCTAATTTGGCACTTTTTAGCCCTCCTGAGTTAGGTGCGCTTGATGTTGAAGTAGCTTCTAAGGTAGAAGATGAGTTGTTAAGGGCGGATTTTCCCGTTATCGTCGCAGATTTCGTAGGACGTAATAAGAATGCGTTTTATGAGCTGCCGAAGCTCGCTGAGGCTTCAGGAGCTGCGCTTGTCGACCTATATGGGAGGCTGAATTTTCCAAATAACCATCCGCTTGATCTAACTGGTTCGTCTATCTTGTCAGAGGCTGACACTATATTGGCTTTAGATGTGAAAGATTTGTATGGGGCGTTATCTAAAGCGTCTCATTATGGAAACGTGAGTGGACGTGTGACTAGAAAAGAATGCAAAATCTTTCACGTAACTGCTTATGAGCCGCAGAGCAGGGGGAATATAGCTGATTATCAGAGGCTTCAGGAAGTACACTTTACAGCCATAGCCGATACGGCTAAAGTAATACGCCAACTTGTCAAGGGGATTCAAGAAAAGGTAAGTAATGATAATGTTTGCAAAGAAAGGATTGAGGCGCGTAAGCTCAGGATCAAGGAGCGTCATGAACAGCTGAGAAGAGATTGGTTAGAAGAAGCCTTAAGTGACGTGAGAGGGGGTAGATTTACGCCCCCATCCTTAGCCTACACGATTTGGGATGTGATTAAGGGCGAAGACTGGGTTATAGGAGCCGGCAGCTTAGGAGGGCGGCCAGGCTGGGAAAGGCGTCTATGGGTTATGGATAGGCCTTATAGGTACTTTGGTCACTCTTGGGGTGGAGGGTTGGGTTACAATTTACCTGCAGCCATAGGCGTAGCTTTGGCTGTGAAAGAAGAGGGAAGGATTATACTGGACTTTCAGCCGGATGGTGACCTACTATACGTAGCTTCTGCGCTTTGGACAGCCGCTAAGCTAAAATTACCTCTTTTAGTTATTTTACTGGACAATCAAGGATATAGACATAGTTGGCAGCACGCTCTAGAGGTAGCTAAAAGGAGGGGAAGAGATTTAAGGGGAGCAGAGCAGTACAGTTATATTGTCGATCCAGCGGTAAACTATGTTAAGTTAGCTGAGGCTTACGGTGTAATGGCTTTCGGACCGTTTGAGGATTTAGAAGGCTTTAAGGATAGTTTAAAGGGAACCATTAAGGAAGTTAAGAAGAATCGCCCAGTTCTTCTTCATGTTAAGATGGAAAAATAAAAAATTAGAGACACTGAAATTATGCGCTCTCCCAGATAGGTTTGATCTCCTTTTCTATGTATTCGCTGGGATTATCGGGGAACTTAACTAAGATAAGAGGTGTCCCTTTAGGGAACATGTTCTCTAGGGCGATGGGTGATGGGAAGTTCCTTACAGATGGTGTTCTCATTAAGCTTGCAAATGCTTCTTGCCCTTCGGTGCTTATAAGCCATTCTGCGAAAAGCTTGGCTGTGTTTGGGTGTGGAGCGAGTTTGTATATGGCCGCAAACCTAGGTACGAGAATTGGTGGCGCTGTCTTGACCCACTCTACAGGAGCACCTTGTTCCTTGCCTCGAAGCAGATCTTGGCTTAAGATCGGGATTGCAAGGGCATATTCTCCAGCTGCCAATAGGCTGTACATTTGTGATGTGCTTCTGTAGATGGGAGCTTTGAGTTGTTTAAGAGCCTTGATGTATGCGACCCACTTATTGTCATCCTTCCAATAGTCTCTTAGCGCTATGAGCTGCCAAGTTAGGGGGCCTCCCCTCAGGGGGTCATCTAAGGCTACTTTGGCCTTTGTGTTAACAACATCTTCCCAACTCTTAGGAGCCTCTTCTGGTTTCAATAGCTTCGTATTATAAGCCAAGATCTGTATCTGTATGCTGACGATCGGCATCCGTGGATCATGAACTAAGAGCTTATCTTTTTGTACGGTCTCATAAGGTTCTATAGTTCCTTGGGCGAATAACATGGGTGGGGCTGAATCACTCGCTATTACATCTACACTCTTAGCGCCTCTTCTGAACTCCTCTATAACTCTGGTAATTAGTTCAGGATTCTTAGCTGACCAGTATTCCACCTCTATACCTGGATACCTTTTTTGAAAGCCTCGTAAGAGAGTCGTTATATCCACCACATCCCAAACAGTGTAAACTACGAGTTTGCCTTCAGATTTTGCCTTCTCGTATAATGCCCATTCACCGGCGAAGAGTTCTGGAGGTTTGGCTGCGCCTATCTGTTGACTTAGCTGTGTAACGGAAGTGGAGAGAGTTTCTACCTTTGTAGCTAGGGGGAGTACAGCGACCGTTGTGTAACCAATCGTCGCAACGGATAGAATTAAAGCTATTATTGAGATTGCTATCGAAATCTTGCCCACATCCATATCTCTTTCTCCTCCTCTTTATTCGGCAAGGTAGGAATATAAAAACATATTGAGAGCAAACGGCACTGTTCTTGAAACTTTTGAGCAGCGCACTCGTTGAAGCGCTGTGTTAGATGTTGGCATCGAGAATTAGGTGGCTAGCAGCGTCTTCGGATGCTGGCGGAGAAGGTTAGTTTAAGGATAAATCTGCATAAGCCTTAATAACTTATAGCGAGGTGAACGAAGTAGGATGAGTGTTCAAAAATATTGGGCTGAAGAGCTATTGTGGTGCGGAAAGCGGTTGACGAAGCTAGATGCTAAGGAAAAAGTTAGAGGAGAAGCTCTTTACATTAATGACCTGAAGCTTCCAAATATGCTCTATGCTAAGGTTAAAAGGAGCCCTTATCCGCATGCTATGATCAAGTCTGTTAACGCGGAGAAAGCCTTAAGGTTAAAGCTGGTAAAGGCTGTTGTAACTGGAAGGGATTTTTATTATACATATACGCCTGAATGGCCACCTCCTATAGCAGTTGATAGGGTTAGATTTGTAGGCGAAGCGGTGGCGGCTCTAGCTGCCGAAGATGAAGAGGTAGCAGAAGCCGCGTTAGAAGAAGTAGATGTAGAATATGAGTTGCTTCCTTTTGTCTTAAGGGCTGAAGAAGCTTTAAGCGACCCTCCTCCGATTTTAGTCCACGAAACAAAATGGGGTAGAAATATAGCTTCTTATGTCAAAGTAAGAGTTGGCGATTTAGAAAAAGGGTTTGAAGAATCGGATGTAATAGTGGAGAATACTTATACTACGCAAATGGTACAACACTTACCTTTAGGACCCTTGGCGGTGGTAAGTGAGTACACTCCGACTCACTTAACTGTGTATATAGGATCGCAGAACGCTAATGATGTACACGAAGCAGTATGTAAATTCTTAGGACTGCCGCCTTCATCTGTAAGAGTTATTCAAATGCCCTATGTAGGTGGTTGGTTCGGTATGAAGGGTGATACGGAGCTGGCTGCAATATGCGCCGCACTGAGTTTAAAGACAAAGAGGCCCGTAAAACTTCAGCTCACTAGAGAGGAAATCTTCACAACATTAGCCGTTAGACATCCTGCTAAAATTACTATCAAGGATGGAGTTAGTAAGGAAGGGGTGTTAATAGCGAGAAAGATTTACGCGTTGTTCGATGGAGGAGCTTATGCAAGAAGATCCAACATATTATTAAGAAACGCAATATATGCGTCAACTTCTGTTTACAGATATAAACACTTTTGGCTTGACGCATACAGGGTTTACACCAATCACGTTCCGTCGCAGAATATGAGGGCGCCTTACGGTCCACAGATGGTATTTGCGATAGAGAGCCAAATGGATGTAGTAGCTGAAAAGTTAGGAATGGATCCTCTTGAATTTAGGCTTAAGAACTTCTTGAAGGACGGAGAAAAGAGCGTGATAGGCGAAAGGATCTACAACGTAGATTATGGGCGTTGTCTACTTGAAGTTAACAAAAGGCTGAGCTTCGAAGAGGAGGCGAGTTCAAGCTGGAAAAAGGGGACGGGAGTGGCTATAGGGGCTAAGTGGTCTCCTGCCAACTCACCTTTTACAGCATTGGCTAGGCTTAAGTCTGATGGAAAAGTAGAGATCTGGGCTCATCTAGTAGATGTCGGTGAAGGAATTTACACAGGTATAGCTCAGATAGCCGCTCAGGAGTTAAAGATGAACATCAACGATATAACAATCATCCCATATAACTATGGAGCTGATAGTTTAGTCGAGCTGGCTGGTACAGGACCTAGTGGTAGCAGGCAACTCTACAATTGCGGAAACGCCGTCATATTAGCTTGTAGAGACTTAAGGAAGAAGATCATACGGCTGGCCTCTAAACTACTTTCTAAAGCAGAAGGAGATCTAGACTTTGAAGAAGGTTATGTAGTTGAAGCTAAAAATGGATCAAAACTGTTACATGCTAGTGAACTATTCAAGGAAGTACCACACGCAGGTAAATTCGTTAAAGACGAAGGCGTCCTTATTGGCTGGGGGTTGTGGTATGAGGCTTTACCCGAGCTCGACAAGGAGTATGGTACAGCTGTAGCCGATAGAGTGGTAGCCTTCTACACCCCTACAGCTGCAGGAGCAGAAGTTTTAGTGAACGTGGAAACTGGCGAAGTGAAAGTAGAAAAGTTGGTAGTTGCGGTAGACGTCGGAAGAGCCATCAACCCTGCACTTGTGGAAACTCAAATTATCGGCGGCGCTATAATGGGCTTAGGATATGCATTAAGTGAGGAGCTCGTTCTAAACGAGAGCGGTTGGATAATTAATCCTAACTTAACTGATTATAAACCACCTTACCCTCTAGACGCTCCTGTAGTAGTACCTGTTACTGTGGAAACACCATATTTTACTGGCCCATTTGGTGCTAGAGGAATGGGAGAAGCTCCGATTTTAGCTGTAGCTCCAGCTATCGCAAATGCGATCTACAACGCGGTTAAAGTAAGACTTAGGGAACTACCCCTCACGCGTGAACGTGTGTTTTGGGCTATGCAGGAGAAGTTAAGGGGGCAATGAATTTACCGTAACCCGGCTTTCCAATTACCTCGCCGTCCTTCATTATTACTTCTCCTCTTACGATCGTCATTACAGGGTATCCCTTGACCACACGGCCCCTATATGGGTTATAGCCACATTTTGTGTAGATCTTTACATCATCTAGATTGACTTCTTTTCTCAAGTCTACTATTACGAAGTCAGCGTCTGATCCTATCGTTATGCAACCTTTCCGCGGGAATATATTGAAAAGTTTAGCAGGGTTCTCGGAGCAAAGCTTAACCAATCTCTCTAACGTTATCCTACCCTTGTTGACTTCATTTAACAATAGACCCAAATACCATTCTATTCCAACTACGCCACCGGCAGCCTTCCACATGTCTCTCCACCCCACTTCTTTTTCCTCTTTGGTATGTGGCGCGTGATCTGAGGCTATAACATCCGCCTCCCCAGAAACTACAGCACGCCAAGTATATTCAGCGTCTTCTTCCGGAACCCACCATCTTAAAGCGTAAGGACCGTGCTTCTCTATATTCTCCCAATTGCTGGATAAGAAGAGGTCATTAGGGTTTACTTCTGAGGAAACTTGTCGGCCTTGTCTCTTAGCAGCGTTTATGAGCTCGAACCCCCTTTTAGAGCTGAGGTGTGATATGTGGAGTTTAACACCGGTGACCCTCTGTAACTCAAGAGCCGTGCTTATACCTAGATTAAATATAATGGAGTCATAGGCCCTTACTGCCTTTGCATATTCTCTAAAATCGGTTTCGCCTTTCTCGATTTTTTCACGTGAGATACTTTCCCAGATATCCTGATCCCAAGGGTGGATAATACAGGGTCTATCTGTTTTAGCTATTGTCGAAAAGAGTTTAAGGAGCTCTCCGTGGTCTCTAACGCCAGTGGCCGAAGGATGAGGGTAGCTTCTGCCCACATCAATCATCATAAAGATCTTAAAAGCTAGAGCTCCTTCGCTAGCTATCTTTGGTATCTCCTCGATCTTAGTGCCGGCTGCGTTATGTGAAAAGTCCACTACGCTCTTCTCGGATGCGTTCTTTCGATGCTCCTTGAACTTCTCAGCCGTATCAGGTACAGGATTTACATTGGGCATGTCGGCTACCATTGTAATACCGCCAGCTGCGGCTGCCTTCGTGCCGCTCTCGAAATCCTCTTTATGCGTATAGCCTGGATCCCTAAAGTGCACGTGTGTGTCTATTAACCCTGGCAAAACGAGCTTGCCTTGAACATCCAATACCTTGTTAGCATTCGGTAGAGAGGCTTCCTTTCCTATAGCCACAACTTTCCCTTCTTCCACACCGATAGCTGCTTCCACTATAAGACCTTCAGGCAGGAATACCCTACCTCCAATAATTTTTAGGTCTAACACATTTTCACCTCCTATGTGTTATCTTAATAAAGTTAACGCAGGGAGGGTTGTCAAGATAAGCTCAGCTTGATTTTTAGGTTGTAGAGTCTGATGAACACTACTATGTATATGGTTGCTGGTTGTGTGGCTGCTTTGATTGGGAGTTGTTGTAGAATGCTTTGAGCCTCCTCTACAGCTTGGCGAAACCAGGATTCTATAGTTTCCTCTAGCTACCTGCTGGTATTCTGATCCCCTCTTCTTTAACATATCCACGTACCAAGGTTCGTGGTCGACTAATATGAGCGGCTTATTCTTACAGTATTGAAGGACCTGCTTAATGAGGATTTCAGCGTCTAAAGAGCTTCTTGTGTATGATACCCCCACAGCAAGCGCCTCTCTCGTATCCAAATCTCTAGCCACCCATATATACTCCCCCAGATCTTAACCTTAGTCTCATTTACAGCTACAATAAACCAAAAACAGAACGCTATTTTGACGAGCCTCGCATTATTGCAAAATTGATAGTTACGCAGGTTCGTTGTCTGGGTAGGTTATCTGCTTCTGCTACGTCGATGATTTATGGCAGAAAGCGGTGTAGTTACAGCAAGCTTTGTTATACCATACATCACCCTTTCCTTCAAGGATGTTGCGTTAGCTAACTTCTGGGACTATAGTTGATACCTAGTCGGGGTTCGTATCTTCAGCTTCTCTTCCTTGCTGTGAAACTTGTAAGCATGATGCCAAAGACGCTGCTATATCGTCTAGACTTAGCTCCAATAACTTACTGTTATTTGGAACGCCAGAACTAGGATCCCATCCGCGTAACTTATAGTATTCATCAAGCATTTGATCGTACTTCTTTCTGTCAAGCTTCACTCCTTTAAACGGACCATTGGGGAAAGGTTCCTCAAATTCTCTGCGTGGTGGGTAATCGTGGCAACGCCTAATCCCAGCTTTTACAATAAATGCACGTTCAGTATTTATAACTCTTTCAGCGGCCATCAAGAGCTCTGCATCTTTATACTCAATACCTCTTGCGGTAGTAAGAAGATTTGCCATCATCTTTACATCGAGTCTGTACATCGAACCCCATTGTGTGAAAAATTTACAAAGCCCAAGCATGTCTGCTAACGCTGCGATATGTTCGAAAAAGACGACGGCTAATGCCTTGTTTTCATATGATAAGGGATCGGCGATACTCTCGTGACCAAAGAATTTTTTAGCTTCACTTGGAGACAGATCACGCTCGGCATGACAAGCTCCTCTTAAGTGATCTGGGCCACGTGTAGACAAGTATTGTGCTAGGGCATTTCCAACTTGTGCTCGTAATGGTTCGTGAGGCTCCATGTACTTCACGGTAAGATCATATTTTTCAGCGCCTCTCCCTATTATTTTGGCAGCTCTATGCTCACCTTCGGCGAGAACGCTTCCAAACCCCTGCCGGAAAGCAATCGTCTCGATAAGTTTCGAAATGTTTTCTTCATCACCCCAATGTAGTGGAAAACCAATATCCTGTTCGTTTATTATGCCTTCTTCGTAAAGCTCTATGGCAAAACCAACGACACACCCTAACGATTTAGTATCCATCCCAAACCTATCAGCCATCTGCACTAATTTTAAAGCGGCATCCAAATCGCTAATGCCGACGCCTGCGCTTAGGGGGGCTATCTCACCGTACTCAATCTTGGTAAAAGACCCCCTATACTTCCCCTCACCTATTTCATAATAACACGTGCATCGTATTGGACAACCCCAGCATCCGATTCTCTTGATTTTATATCTTCCAAAGAATATGGCTGGATCTAGTTTCGCTGCCTCTTCCCAGAATCCCGTACGCATATGTTTGGTGAACATCATAGAAGCGTTGTTATGTCTAAACCAAAGTCTACCATATGTCCCTCCAATCGGGCCTCCTAGCCCGCTCTTCAGCCCACTCGACTCGAACCTTTGAAGAGCTTGTTTGGTTGCTTCTATGAATGCTTCAGGATTTGCAGGTTGTAGTCTGCTTGTTCCTCTTACGACTATAGCTTTTAGTAATTTTGATCCCATAACTGCTCCTAGTCCACATCTTCCTGCAGTTCTATGTCCAAACTTAATAGAAGCAAAACGTACCAGATTTTCGCCAGCTGGACCTATTGAAGCAACTTTAGCTTTAGGATCATTATCTTCTTTAAGTATCTGCTCACTTTCCCACGTTTCTAAGCCCCATAAATGCCTCGCATTTTTTATTTGAACATCCTCATCATAAATCCGCAGATATACTGGCTCATCTGACCGCCCGCAGATTACGATATAATCAATGCCAGCTTTTCTAAGTTCTGGGCTCCACTCCCCCCCAGCATTTGAGTCGCCTAGAACTGTCAGCGGTGATTTGGCTGTAACATTAAGCCTTGCAGCACCTGGAAATATTCCTACAAGAGGACCAACACCGAAAATCAACAAATTATCAGGTGAATAGGCGTCAACCGAAGGTTCAAGATTATCAAACAGTATTTTGACGTTAACGCCTCTTCCCCCGATGAATTTCGATACCAAGTCCTCTCTTAAACGCTCTTTCTTAACTTTCTTTTTGGTAAGATCAATTTTAAGTGCATATACACTTCTCTCACTGTTACCCATTATCAGACCGAACCCTCCACAATGGAACTTAGATAACGCTCTTAATGAGGTTGTCGCCTATTGGAGTAGGATCGGTTTCGATGTTATTCTTAGTTGTTTTTCTGCTTGATGTTCGGCTTCACTCCTAGTTTGTAGATGTGTTTGAAGACGTATTCAGCATCATACGCTCTATCTGCGTTGAATATCGACCCTCTCATTGCCTTAAATCTCCTCAGCATGCTTACTAGTGTTATTGAGTCTGAGCATCTGTAGCTCGTTATCTTAGCCTTTAGTATGATATGGGGTGGTCTATGATAGCTGTTATGTGGTATTTGATGTGGATGAGCCTTCTCACAGCTTCAAAGCACTTCTTTCTCCTACTCGGCTTCACCACCACCTCATACCTATCAGTTTCAACACCTGTGCTGTCTGCCGCTACCAACCCCACTCCTCCAACCAGCCTCCCTAATACATAGATGAGCAACCCTATCAAGCATAGACTCAAGATAATCTATGGGGAATCTTGCGATAAGCCCTATGTATGGTTGAGTGATCAGGATACGGTTCATCCCAAGGGAAGCCTAGCCTAGGGACCATATTCTGCATATCCCTAAAACTCAAACCAAGTATGACCATAAGGAGGCAGACCATCTTCTCCCAAGAGTGAACAGGCCTCCTACCCCTCCCACTCAACCTAACCCTCACAGGAGGACAACACTCCTTAACAAGCACAACTATATCCCTAACCAAGCTATCTAGCTCGAGGGTGTGGGCGAGGTGGTATACCCTCCAGTAGCCACCCCTCCGACGATGCACCTTAGACAAGACACATCAAAGCCCACTCCCCCACCACAACCTACAAACAAACACATCAACAGAATCCAACCAAATAGATAACAGGAATTAAGCGACAACCTCCCCCTCTTGAAAAAATTGATATAGTAGGAGTAAGAGGTTAAAGCAATTGGGTTGACAGCAAGGCACGTAGATTGTAAACGTGTAATTGTTGTAGGTGGGGGATTTTCAGGAGCTGCTGCCGCTCTGCAAGCTGCCAAGGAAGGTGCCGAGGTTATACTTTTTGAGAGGACAGATATGCTACTGGGTTGTGGTCTTAGGGCAGGTATGATGAACCAGAATGCTAGACTCACCGCTTGTCTTGAAGCGAAGGCAATGGGCGCTGACGAGATTTTTCTAACACTCGAATCATTAAAGATCAAAGAGAACGTTTACATACCAGGTACGGAAAATGGTTATTCCTATGATGTAGCGAGAAGTGAGCCGCTTATTAGGAGGTTACTTCTCTCATATAATATTAAGATCAAGTTAGAAAGTAGAATTATTGATATAGTCAAGGAGGGAAAAGATAGAATAAAAGCGGTTAAAGACGAAGGAGGCAAAGTTTACGAAGCAGATGCTTTCGTAGATGCGACTGGAACGTTTGGAACTATCGAAGAGTGTTCTACTTATGGCCCAGGTTGTGTGATGTGTATTTTAAGATGTCCTACTTACGGTGATAGAGTTAGCATAACGACGCTAGCTCGGGCTAAAGAAGTTAGGAGGGAGTCGGTTATAGATGGCAAACTGTATGTAGGCGGGCGGGTAGCTTCTGTATGCTTTTATAAGGATACCCTTTCGGAGGATATAAAGAGGAAGTTAGAGGAAGATGGGGAGGCGATTGTTCCACTTCCACAACAGCTGATAAATTATAAGATTTTAAAGATAAAGGCCTCGACGGCCTTTGATAAGAAGGAGTTGGCGGAGAATATTTTTCTCATAAATATTGGGCCGGTGGCTAAAGCTTTTCATCTAACATATTTCCCCTTGGAAAGGATTAGGCAAATACCGGGTTTTGAATACGCAATGATTGAGCACGCTCAAAACCCGGTTAAGTTTGGTGAAGCTGGCTTTGTGAGGTTTCTCTCTATGGCTAAAAGAGATAATTATATGCGTGTAGAAGGGTATAGTAATCTTTTCTGCGCGGGTGAGAAGTCGGGGCCTTTGCATGGCGTATGTGATGTCACAGTCACAGGCATATTAGCCGGGTATAATGCGGCGATGTGTGCTTTCGATAAGGAGTTACTGGTTCTACCTAAGGAAAGCATAATAGGCGATTTTATCGCATATATCCAAAAAAGGATGAATGAACCTATAACTAAGAGTTACTCCCTAGGAGGTGGAGAATACTTCGAAAGAGCAAGGGAACTCGGGCTATACCTAAAAAATGAATTAGAAGTAAGGGAAAAAGTTAAGAGGTTGGGTCTTCTTGCTCGTTTTAGGGGCCGTCGCTGGTAAAGTTTAAGAGGAGTTAATTGTAAATGTGAACGTGGAAATGATAGAAGTCCGAGACGTAACTAAGAAATTTGGGACAATGGTAGCAGTGGACAATGTTTCTTTCATGTTCGAGAGTGGCATATTCACACTATTGGGACCCAGTGGATGCGGCAAGAGTACCTTGCTAAGGTGTATAGCTGGGTTGGAGGTTCCAGAAACAGGTCTCATAAAAATAGGTGATAAAATAGTTACGCATATGGAGAAAGGTATCTTTGTGCCCCCATATTTGCGTGGAGTTGGTTTCGTATTTCAAAACTATGCCTTATGGCCTCACATGACTGTATATGAAAACGTAAGTTTCGGTCTGAAGATGAGGAAGCTACCAGAGGAAGAAGTTAAAAAGAGGGTGCGACAGATCTTGGAATTGGTAGGCCTAAGTGGCTTCGAAAACCGGTATCCGTTCCAACTTAGTGGTGGACAGCAGCAGCGTGTAGCATTAGCAAGAAGCCTCGTTTATAACCCACAACTCTTACTCTTAGACGAACCTTTGAGCAACTTAGACGCCAAAATAAGAGAAAGTGTGAGGTCGGAGCTTCGTAAATTGTTGAAGAGCCTAGGCGTCACTGTTGTATATGTTACTCACGATCAGGAAGAGGCATTTGCCATTTCAGACAGGATAGCAGTAATGAACGCGGGTCGGATTGTACAAGAAGGAACACCACAAGAAATTTATGAGAAACCTAGGGATACGTTCGTTGTTGAGTTCATAGGAAGAGCAAACATATTTGAAGGAACGCTACAGGCGGCATATAATGAAGAAGGCACGATATTCATAGAAGAAGTGGGTACGGCATTAAAATGTAAGCTACCTTTACACCACCTAAACAAAGGCAGCAAATGCTTGGTCGTTATAAGACCGAGCGAAATCTCCCTTAAGAGGGCTAAACCTCCTTATCCAACTAATGTATTAGAAGGCTTGATTATAGCTAGAGAGTATAGGGGAGGGGTCACTGATCACAGAGTAAAGGTTGGGGAAAAGCAACTCATAGTTAGTACGCATAAGTATTGTCCTTTAATAGATAGTGACCTTCACGAAGAGAAGGTCTACATTTACGTGCCCCCTGAGGCGATAACGTTGGTACCCAAGTAGAAGTCAGAAGCGAACAGGATTTAGCGAGCTAATTATTAGCGGCTAATGAATTTCAGATCTAGAGAGAAAGAATCACTATGCCTAATACTGCAATAAAACAAGCTATAAGCGAATACGGCGTTATCTTTTCATACTTCTTAAGCAACGCCAAAGATAGGAAAGCGGTGAAGATAGGTGTGGTGCTCCGAGCTGGTATAACAATAGAAGCCTCGCCTACTCCGTAGGCCATGAACTCCATTATAATACCTAAAACTTGGAGGCAACCCGCTAAACTCAATGGTAAGGCATACAATGAGGGTAAAAAAACGCGGCTCTTAGCGCTACTCTGCTTCTCTTCTAGCAAAACTAGAGGTATAGCCACCCCGTTGGCTATGAAAGAGGTAAGCAAGGGGTAGGGAAGAAAATCTACAACAACTTTCCTCAAAAGACGAGCTACCGCATATAATATAGCAGCTAATATTCCTAATAGTACACCAATTTTTGAAGCGCCTCCAGAGCTGTATTCTTCTCCTTTTATTTTTCCTGCTTCTTTGCTGGTTAGTACTATAGCCGTCATTAATAGTATAGCTCCTATTATCTTGTTAATGCTGAACACTTCACCTAGAATTGTAAAAGCAACGGGTAAAGCGAAAAGGGGTGCACTGTTGACTAATAGGTTCCCCCTCGCAGCACCAATAAATTTCACAGAATAATAATTGGCAGTCCTGGCTAATCCTTGACCTAACAAACCAGAAAAGACCAAAAGTAGGATAGGGAGAAGAGGTGAGGTTAACATTATGCAGAGGAAAGGCAAAGTTAGAAAGGAAGCGATCCCAGTAATCAAGGTTCCGATGGCCAATGTGTAAAGGGCTGCTATTCTAGGTGAAACTCCTTGCTTAAGTATGGGGGTCAGGATTACAACGTGTAAGGCGTGGAAAAAAGAAGAGAGGAGGGCGTAAACTACAGCTGAAATCATCAACGAAGTTGTTCCTCAACCTCTTCGGTGAGGTTGAGTTTACCTAAATTCTCTAGCAATGGCTGGTTTGTTACGGCAAAATATTCAACATCTGCAGAGCTGTCTGCAAAATGCTGATGCCATACCCACTTAGGTATGAACAATACATCGCCTTCCTCCCAATCCACTCTTTTGCCTTCTATAAGACTGTATCCTTTGCCCTTAAGTATTAAGATAATAGCTTCGTCCAAATGCCGATGTTTGTGAGATCGGCCACCAGGAGGTAATTTAGTTAAGTGAGCATCTAAAGTGTATGAAGGGAACTCAAAGTATACACGAAAGCCTTCAGCAGTCTCCTTTACTGGTAAATGCCTCCAATCTGACTTCTTCAAAATCACTTTGTCTGTATAATTAGGTTCTATCTTTGGCCTATGAATATGCCTACTTCCTGGTATAGACATAACTATAGTTGTTCCTCCACTCGTATATTTGTTTTTTCGTGAACGTTAAGGGGTTGATGTTGAGTTAGACATCCTTTTATGCCTATATTCGATATTATGTCCACTTTAAATTTCAGCTAGATCTTATTGTGGCGATTATCCACGTTGGAAAAGTCGCTCAATAATCCACTTTCTATTGAAGGAGAGGATCTTGACAAAATCGCCAAGCCGAGTATGCCTTAAAAATAGCGGTAGAAGCATAGGCACAGATAGATGGGTTAAAGTGTTCATGTGAAACGAAGAAAGAAAACTTTGTAACATTACTTTATTCACATCTCATCAAATCTTTTCAATTATTTTATCTGCAAACAGTTCCATCATCGTGAGGAATTCTTCTAAAGAATTATAAATAAACTTGAACTCGAAGTGGCTTACCCCTGCGTCGATGAACTTCTTAATCTGCTCCTCTACTTCGTCTATACCCCCTATAACGTGCACGTCTAGAGCAAAGTTTAGGTCCTTCACTCTCCTCTCATAAGTAGTTAAGCTCTGACCTATTGTCTTCAAGGCTTTTATTCTAGCTTCGTCTTTATTAACAGACAAACAGAGGTATTTTTCGACCGCAACCGTTAGTTCTTCGATTCTTCTGCCAAAAGTGTGAGCCAGCTCTTTCATCTCTTCTACTCTCTTACACATCTCGGATGGAGTAAGCCAGCCTGGAATCCATCCGTCAGCTAACCTAATAGCTCTTAGCATAGAGGCTTTACTCCACCCTCCTATCCATATAGGGGGGTGAGGAATTTGTATTGGCTTCGGATACATCTCAACACCCTCAAATCGATAGTATTTGCCTGAGTAGGAAGCGACAGGCTTGGTCCAGATTTCCTTAAGTATAGTTACGTACTCCTCAAACCTTTCGGTTCTGGATTCAATAGGATAGTTAAGTACGTTGAACTCGTTCGCTAGGATTGTTGCTCTAGACCCAAGACCAACACCTAATATTAGCCTACCATTGGATAATACATCAATATTAGCGACTTGTTTGGCGAGATATACAGGGTTACGACAAGGCAAAACTACACAAGCCACACCCAGCTTTATCCTTTTAGTAGTGGCAGCTAGAAAGGCTAGTGTGGTTAAGGATTCGAAAAAGAGAGGCTCTTCCCTACTTTCTATAGCCTCAGCTGAACCAGTAGAGATATGATGCTTGTGGGTGAACTTTGTCCAAGCCACGTGGTCATTAACCCATATAGAATCAAAACCCAATTCTTCAGCTCGTAGCGCAACTTTCCTAATATTGTCAACGCTGGCTAATTGCCCAGAAACAGGTAGCCTAACTCCGAACTCTATCTTCGGCACAATTCTGGATGCTTAAATGCGAAGTATTTAAGCTATTTCGTATCGCAATTGTTTTGAACTGCCTGGCTTCCTTGACGGCTAGGAACAATTAGAATCGAATCTTACACCCAGATTTATAGGATTGTTCGTTATGTTAAGACTAATGGGCAAGCTGAAGAAGAGACACGGCGGTAATTTTATCATCTTATGCAAGTTGTCTGGTAGAATCTGTTTTAACTGGTGATCATAGTCGCTATTATAGTAAACACTATTTGGGGATTCACAAGCATTCGGTAAGCCCTCTTACCTATAAATTAGCGTTTATTCAATAATACTTAGCTAAGAAGCATAGTTGCAAAATAATTCAACAATCATTCTAAAACTGGCTTGGGAAACAGGAAGCATTTCTATTCAATTTCACCGTAGGGAAAGTGCGATTATTAGATCGACTCCCTAGAGGTCTGTGGCGTTGACCTTAGGCAGAAATCAGAAGTAAGGTTAACAAGTCTTTCTTATTTTTGCTTCTGTTCCCATCAATTTAGCAGATAAAAAATAGCATTTTGAAACCAGTTATCTAGGAACAATGTGTGGAAGCGACTATGGAAGCCCCGCTTCTTTTTTAAGTTGGGTGAAGTAGAGTGCGAAGGGTCTGTAGGCTAGGTGAGCCCATTTTCCGAATGGAACCTCAGCCAGCAATGGTACAACAAAGACTAGGTGTATTGTGAAGATTATGT